>Ga0163180_10000037_pt1 | contig 69912 bp, 73 predicted proteins | sample AtlANTMetagenome_2_FD_109647 | JGI IMG/M metagenome (GOLD analysis project Ga0163180, IMG submission 109647) | Marine eukaryotic phytoplankton communities from the Atlantic Ocean - Atlantic ANT 4 Metagenome | ecosystem: Environmental > Aquatic > Marine > Oceanic | place: North Atlantic Ocean...
GAAGAAAACAAAAAATTAGCTACTTCACTCGGATGCATTCATGAGGATTTTCGTGATTATGAAGACGATGACTTGCGTGAGTTTTTATCATGCCCAGCATACTTACGGTTAAAGGGTACCAAATTTGATATGGATATTCCAAAATACTCTTTCCAGCGCGTCTTCCATCTGAGAAATTTCCTTAGGAAGAACGACTTAAACAGTGTTTTTGCTATGGACAGCGACATGCTGCTACTCGTTAAGCCCGAGCTTGCTTGTCATCCTACCCTACCGAGCATACAAGTCATGTACCAGAAACACAAATTTCGGATGTCAGCAATGTGGGGTGGAAGACTTAATTTAACAACTCTCCAAGGGTTTGTTGATTTAGTCAGGGACATTTACGTAACTGGGGAAAAATCACACTTAATTGAAGGCAAAGAGAAATACCACCGAAGCATAAATGGTGGGCGAGTAGTTGATATGACAATTTGGTATTTGCTCTCACAAATCACAGAACACTACAACCCTCATGATGGGATCAACGACCTGTATCTCATAAATCACATGGGGTCATCTGAAGGGAAAAACTCAACAGACACTTATAGAATGAATGGTGGGATTGTGGATCTAGAAATTGAAGATGGTAAAGTATATGTATTCGATAAAAAAGAGAATAAACGTAAAAGACTTGCACTTGTTCACTGCCAAGGGGGAAACAAGAAGCTGATGGAGGGAATATGCAACAAGGTGAATGCCGGGAAAGAAGGAAAATAGCAAATCAATACGTTTAAAAGGTAGTCTTAAATTCTAGTCTAAGCCTAATAATGGGCCATGGCCAAAACTAGAACTTGTAGTTGTTGTGGTCAAACGGGACATGATATTCGCACTTGCACCACCAAAAAAATGGAACAATGGTACACTAACAGCAAAAAGAAGAGTATTCCTAAAACATTACGGATGGATGTTTGGAAAGAATATTGTACAATTCAATCTGTCAAATGTCCAGTTTGTGAAAAAAAGGAGATTTCACCTTTTGATTTCGAAGTAGGCCACGTGGTATCAGAACGTGATGGTGGATCATTAGATATTTATAATCTAAGACCAATTTGTTCTTTGTGCAATCGTAGTATGGGAACTAAAAACTTGTTTGAATTCAAAAAACAATTTTATTCAAATAATGACTCAAATAATGACTCTTGGTGGTCGTATATTGCATGCTGGTGAACTACGCGCAAACCTGGTCAATATTTTGACGACATAAGGGACAATCGGGGCAGTCGTTTTTCGAGACTTTGTATGAATCGTAGCAATTTGCGCAAGCTATGTTGTGTCCACATGGCAGAAAGGTCACTTCTGGAACACAATCGAAGCAAATAACACACTGTTCGGCGCTGTATATTTGCGACGTAGAGTCATATGAATCCAAGACTTGAATGTTCTTGGGTTTTACGCAATAAAATGGTTTATTTTTTGAATTGAGCGACACGTCACTCGCCGGCACGCGATAGAATTTGCCAAGAGTGCGGAGATGTCTAGGAAATCTACAATTGTACTTGTCATTGTAAGGATTTAGCGTCACATTGTCAGCGTTTACGTATGCGTGGAACCGAATTCGAAGTTTTGCATTCTCTGAAATGCATTTCAAGATGACGTAGGCCATGGTAAATGTTTCAAATTAAATCGGTGTTTATAATTTGAAAGTTATTATAATTAGTATTTTTAACTAATAATGGATTGTCGCAAACCGAGTCGCGGGAGCATAGATCCATGGAGAAAAGAATCTTTGCTTTGTTGTTCTCAGTACCGAAGCGTAAAAAATGAAGAAGCGCAAGCCAAAGGAAAGCTCGTTTGGCAAGACGGTGCAAATTCGGTTTGTTGGCATTGTTCTTACGACATAGAAGAGGAAAAATGGCCACTGCCGTTGGAGCACGATTCGAAAACGGACACGTTTGTGTTTACCGGAAGTTTTTGTAGCGCTAGTTGCGCCGCATCTTGGGCATCGGTGCATTGTAGACACAATGCCGAACATTGTTTCATGATGTTAAACCTTTATGGATACAAAACAAGAGCAAATTACAATGGATTTAACATTGCACCACCCGCGCACTGGCTCCAAAAATTTGGCGGTCCGTTGTCGATTGATGAATTTCGTCAACACGGCAAATTGAACCAAACAAAACAAGGGATGTCTAGGTTTAGCACACAGATGCTTGAGGAACGCCCTCCGCTAATATGCCAGCCGATTGTTTTACGAAAAGCGTGTGATGAACTTATTGAAGAAGCGAAAAAGGCATCAAAACAAGTTAAACAACAAAACAAGAAAGCCACGGTGGTTGCAGATTCTATTACAGAAAACCGGGGACTATATCACGAGTTTTTGGAAAACAACAACACACAGCCAGATAATTCAACGACGACAACCAAAAAGAAAAGCACAAAAAGAAAAGCGCAATCGCAAGCTGCTGGAAGTAATACCCTGATTGGATTAGTAAAAAGATCCAAGTAGAAAAAATATTTACTCTATTAAAAATGTGGCCGACTTGGAAAATTTTGGCTTTGGGAATAGGCTTGTTAGTAACATTCGTTATTCTGCTAGGGTTTGCGTTTCCAGTTTGGTACACAATTGGAAAAAGTAATACCACAGCAGCGCAAGCCAAGACCGTTCCAAGGGCGAGACCTACTCAAACAAAAACCACGCCGTCAAAACGACGTGTGATAAAACGGACATCTATTAAGAAGAAACCCTAAAGTCGTTAAGTGCGGCTTTCTGCAAATTTCTAGGATTTGTAGGACTAAATCGAATATTAACAGTTTCGGAATAAGCTTCGCTGTAGTGAAAAAACTTTTCAATCTTGCTGCATAATTTTTTATCTCTTGAATTTATTTTTTGCCCTAGATTTTTCATGCGGCGACGTAGTATTTTATACAAGTAAGGGGGAAGTGATCTGACATCGTAATCGCATACAAACTCCACAATAAACGATTGGACTAACATTAACATGTCGTGATCTGGATTAAAATCTGCTAGCTCGTCTGGTTTTTCTTCGTCGTAGTTCCCGCCGTCGGCGGACCCAAAGACGGCCTTTCCGTCAATGACTGCTTTACTCATTCCAAAATCCATGATCACAAACCTCCCGTCCGCGTCCATGATATTTCCTAAATGTAAATCCCTATGTTCAAATTGGAATTGATCTTGTAAGTAAATTAATCCGCTAGATACATCGATGCACATCTTTTTAAAGATTGAAATTTTGCTGTTTCGGTCTTGGGCTTCATCAAGATGCGTCCAACCATCTTTGCCTAACCTCGTCATAATCACACATGGAACAGAGGATCTCGTGTTATAACTGTTTTGTATTTTTCCAGCTCCCAAAATAGCCGGAAAGTGTTTTCTCGCGGGCAAAGATCGTAGCTTGCACCCAATGAGTAACTGAAATTTGATTTCGTAGTAGAAATTGCGTATTTCTTTCTTGTTTTTGGTTTTAATTGGGACTTTTATTGCAACTTTTGCTTTATATCCATTTCCGTAAACAAACACCCCGTGATATATTTTTCCAAACGACCCCTCTGCAACGTGTCTTTTTCCTTTTCGAGGTGGATCCGGAAACATAAGAGTGCCTTCCGGAAAATCACTGTCGTTGAAATGCGCAGAATACGTATCTGGCTTTGTTTCCTTAAATATTTGCAATTTGGAAGGCTTGAATTCCTTAGTCAATTTGCAAAGATGATTGACATAACTAGGAGAAAGTGTGTAATTCCATATATCCTTGAATATATTTTTCAAGGCTCTCCACATGTTTAATTAACAAGTACAAAAATATTGGTTTGAAATAGAAAATGAGTACCTGGTATTCATCTAGAAGCATTCCTAAGGTCCATCGAAACTATCACAGAGTTTGCGCCGGAGCTTGCGTATTCAATCCTAATGGCAAGGTTTTGTTGGTCAAAGATAATTGGAGTAAATGGGGGTTTCCCAAGGGATATCTAGAAGTAAACGAATCAAGTCTCGAGGGTGCAAAACGAGAAGTTAAAGAAGAAACAGGAATAACATTCACTGTTATTAAGAAGCTACTTCCGGTTCACTACGAAGAACCAAGGACTACCCGCAAAGGAACGTGGTTAAAACATGTACTTATATTCTACGGGACGGGGGATGGCGTTCCGCGTGTCGATAAAAATGAAATAACCTCTACCGGGTGGTTTGCAGTCGAACAAGCTAAAAATATGCTGAGTAGTTCACCTCACATACTTTCTGTGCTGATCGCTGGCATGCAAAACATCTAATCAAACTCATCATCGTCATCGTCGCTGTCATAGACATAATCGGGAAGATCACTTATTCTATCGTAAAAATAATTCATGAAATAAGTTTGAATCTTGTTTTTTGACTTTATTTTTGTCTCCCAACGGTTTCCCAAAGGCATAATGGCAGACATGATTTTAGCTTGCAATTCATCGTGACAATTATGTATTTCTTGGTCCCACGCCAAGTAATCTTTCATGTTATATGGTGATTCTCCACACAAAAATCCACCGTCCACAAATGTTCCGAGCTGGTGGTAATGCGGAATAGAATCCGTAACTTCTTTAAAGTTTTGCGCAAAGTCCAAAAACTTCATTATGCTCTCCCTTGGGTATTGGAGCAAGTTGATCACATATGGTGTGTAACACTCATTGAATGCTCGTGCAAGAGGGGTTGGTGCATACTCGGCATAGGCTTTGATTACACGGAGCAAGTCTATGTTGCCGCAAACCATTTTCGCCGCTACCATTTTTGCCCCGCGACGCTTTTGCGCTTGAGACATTTGAGACATGCCCCGTGGTGTCGCTTAGGTTAGGTTAGGTAGGTTAGAGAGGGCTAGGTTAGCCTAGAGGCTAGGTTAGGTTTAAAAGTCGCCAATCGCTGCTGCCATGGAGGGTGTACAGAAAAGAATCTACGAGGACCACGTCGCCGCCATAGACTTTCTGCGACACAGCTCAGCGTTACTTCCCTTTTCAATAACATGTGATTCCAGCGGGTGGATCAAAACAGCGATTAATGGAGACATCTGCAATGGTCTTCTAGAAACGGAACCCAAAGCGGATGCACCTGGTACACGATTCTGCAACGCGACAGCCCTTTGTGGGCAATCCTGTGTTTTTAAGAGCATGACTCTTGGTGGCCCGGTCGGTTCGATGCCGCTGCCAGAGACCGAGGACCTGGCGTTCTTCCTCGCGCGCATGAGTGAAAATGTTTCGCGTGCTCTTCGCGATAATAAACCATATGAAAGACATACGATTCAAGTAAGTTTCTCAAAAGGACCAAAAGTAGCAAGAAGGCCGAAACAAGTTGAACCAAACGTCGTGGTGGCGCCCTATGTTGACTTCGATTCTACAGTTGAAGTCCCGGCTTCTTGGGTGAAAGCGACGATGGTGGGTGGTGGACTAACGGGACAGATTGACGCGTTACACTTCTCTAAAGATGCTCTTCGCCGCCATGGAATAATCATGGTTGAAACGCTCGCTCAAATGTGTGGGATATTGCCAGAGCACATCATTTGTTATCATATGAGAGGTGCTCCCAAAGTCACATTTTTGCAGACAAAAGATTGTAACGGCATCGTTCTTTCCCCAAAGTTTTCAAAACAGCTCGACCCTCAAACTTTTGTGGGACCAAATACAGAAATTAAGGTTTCTTCGTGGTTCTCTTTTTCGTTAAAAAAAGCAGCTTACAAGGTTCCGTCTGTACAACAACTTGAGACTCTCGTCAAAGAGGTATCAGATCAACCGGAACCAGACAGGGACGAGAAAAGAGGCGAACACATCATTTGGTCATCGTTTGGATTAAGAAATGCAATAGCAATGTACATGAACCGATGCTGGACTCGTAACTACGAAGGAACCGATTTTAAGTCGCATTCTATTCGATTTGATAAGAAAACATTAAAAGATTTCCACGCAATGGTTCACACAAATGTGCGCAAAGATATGCTGGGCCTTTACAAATCGCCATTTAGGACAAATCTCAACTCCGTCTGTCCACAAGAGATTGCTTATTCTATTGAAAATCCTAATAAACCAGGGCAAAGAGCCAATCTCACCACGGAATCGCTCAACATAGATTCAGATGCCCACGGGATGCGAATTCCATTTGCGGGTAAATCTTGCAAATGCCCGTTTCATAAAGTGTATTTAGAATCGCAAAACCGCCAGTCTCTAGACTCTATTTCAAATTGTCCATTAACCAGTCCTATATTAACGGAGCAAGTGACTTACTTGTGTTGCAAAGAGCAAACTCCGATTCCAAATGGAATTAGAATTGACAAAAGGGGTGCTATTTTGGAACAAGACAAACATCTGCTATCTCTACGAGACATGACCATGCGCGACGTCTACGATGGACGGGGCACCATACAGACTTACGCTATTGAGCTACTAAAAAATAAGATGTATGGTCCAATTTTTACTTTTTGCGTTTCAAATCTCTCCACGCAACTTTCAGTCATTAAAAGCCAAGGTTCGTCAAGCCCGTTATCTGGTATTCATTTAGACAAAGATGTCTTGATATACGATGGAAAGAGAAAACAAATTCCTTATCTAGAGGAGCAAGAGTTATTCAAAATTGATTTTGATGCTGTCGTGGCCGCAGATCAATTTTGTAAAGTTGAAAAGAAAAATAGAATGTTTCCATCTAAGATTTTGGAAGGATCAACTGAGTTAATAAAATTTAGAAAGAAAATAAAAGAAGTTCTATGTTCCGAGTTGGGAGGACGCAAACTACTCATTCCAAGAGAAGAGGCACACGACGAAGCAGTTTGTAGGCCGTTTTCCAACGATTTTGACATATATACGGCGTATCAAGCACCAAATAAGAACAAAATTGTTGGACTCATATGTCCACTGCACATGCGATATTGTCCGTACTTGGTCACAGCAAAGACCACAACAAAAAGAATGGAGGCTAATTGGAGAAATAAGGTCGGAGAAAGAGAACCTTTTGTCTCTGCAAAGTTCAAAGAAGACGGAGGCATGATTTTATTTCCCAAATCGACTAAACAACAACGCCAAGAGTGCTTGTACCACGATTGTCCGTGTCATTTTGCTATTATAAAGGCAACATCGCCAACCAAGGTAGAAATCAAGTTTGTTTGTTCACACAAAGATTGCAAAGAAACGTCCAAGAAACAGGTTTTTGCGCCCATTCCTGTTCATTGTAAAGCAATATGGGAAATGATTAAAAAAAACTCGAGGAATTTTTAATCGTATCTTTTGTCTCTGGGTAAGATACTCCAAATACCAGCTTTGCGCCCGGTAAAACTATTGTTTTTTCCGGCGTATATAATTTTGGAAACTGATCGACCCCCCGGGGTTGGAATTTCCGCAACGTACTCCCCCGCGCATTGCCTCTCGCTAGTAACGCCCAATACGTTTACACCCCTATCCCTGGCTATGTGAAATAATCTAAATACATTATTTTCTAAATCAGTTCCCCTTCTAGCTGCATATTCTTCCGTCATTGAACTCGCCGCGACTGTATCCCATAGTTCATAAGAACTCAGCCAGGAGTTCTCAAGTTCCATGAGTTTTGTCTGCGCAAGTGCTCTTATTCTTTGTTCAAATGCATTTAAAGTACTTTGAACGTTCAATTTTCGTCGTCGTAACGTCCTAGTTTGGTGTACCGGTGATTGTGGTTCCTCCGCCTCCTCCATAATTTTTTCGTCTTTAATATTAACATATATAAAAAAAGGACAATGGAACCAATTGGTACAACCACTGCTAGTTTAGCTCTCATTTTCATAATTGCTGCGTACACGGGAGGGTTCATAGAAGGGAATTCTAACTCAAATATAAAGGATAAGCTATCTTCAAACCTGACAATAAGCTCCATTAGCGCAAATACAACCTACACAAAATATGTTCTGGTTTGTATTGGCGCTTTAATGGTACTGTTGTTTACCCCAAGTATTATCATTAATAACGAGGTTCCTGGCATTGTAGCACCAACACTCGCACTTTTTAGTACCCTCGCGGGACTCGGTGCTATCGCCACGCTTCGTTGGGCAAACATCAACTCTCTTGTGCACAGCATCTTGGCTGGCTTGTGTTTCATCTTGAGTATTTTAGCTTTGTGGTTCTGTTCAAACAAATGGTTCTTATACCTGTCTTCCGCGTTAGCTACTCTTTCAATTGTGGTAATAGCTGTATTTTCTATCATAAAAATAAACAATAAAACCCAGAGTAACGTAATTGCTGCTGGTGAAATAGCGTTGTTACTCTCAATTTCAAGTTTCTTATATTTAGCATCCATGCAAGATGATCAAGATGAATAAAAAAAATATATCCATATAACAACAAATAATATATGGATTCCACAAACGATTCGACTATACGGGAAATTGAAAACATGAGACAAATGTTCGGTGGTGGTGGTTCCTTCGGGTCACCCAATCTTTCCGGTGGTGCGTCAAAGCTATTTCTCACACTTGCTCTTATTCTAATGATTGTTGGCGGCTTTAATTGGCTCTTTACGATATTTGGTCAGTATTATTATGATATTAGAAACGGAGAGGCCGGTGGTCTTGTTCCCGATTTGCCCGTCCTCCTCGGAAAAATATTTAGAAGAAAGGCCAAGTTTGTTAACAAGCAATTAGAGACTGATGCTAAGAAACTTCAGAGGCAGGTTGATATTACCATTGGCATTCAAACCACAATCTACTTGCTCGTTGGTATAGCCGCTATCTTTGGCTGCTTCATGCTCAGGGACGGCAGTGCGTCTGGGTTTGTTACGAAAGCGTCTCTATGGATTCTTGTAATCGCCTCATTCAACTGGCTTCTAGTCGTGTTTGGCCAGTTCATGTTTAGCACTAGAAGTGGTGGTACCACTGGTATTGTTCCCGACGCTATCGTTTACGCGAGCAAGTTGACTGGTCTTCAGAGACTTGCTTCCAACACCGACAGCACCGCCCCATGGCCAACTACAAAACGGGCCAACCCGGGATCGAAGACCCTCGAACAGGGTGTCGTCGTCACGCAGACGATCCTTTATCTTCTCGCGTCGCTTTCCGCCGTTGGTGTCACAGTTGGTTGGTCTCAGGGCAAGATTCAACTTTAAATGCGTCAAACAAAATAGCTTTTTTTTGTCGTTTTGCTGTAAATGTTGTGGGATAGAATCAATCTGTTTGCATCTCCCGTGATGTTTACATCAATAGATCTGTCAAAAATAGAAATAGAAAGTGCACCAACCCAAAAAAAATGGTTTTCAAGGACGCCGACAACCCACGGGCAAAATAATAAGCTTAAACCCGAAACTGAAAAATATCTCAAGGACAATTTTATGCTCGCCCTCTCGCCTATTTTCGGCCAACCTAGTTTTTCCAAACACACACTTGACATCACAGACGTTTGGATTAACGACTACCAGGTTGGAGACTATCAAGAAAGCCATATTCACGCAGGAGTTCACTTTAGCTTTATTATATATCTTAACGGAGAAAGTCAGACAGTTTTCACAAGCCCTTTGTCCAATACAATACAGTCTTTCTACGGAAACTTACGTATGTTTCAAACCAACTTTGTCACTAAAATTGAACCGGGTGGCTGTGTCTTGTTTCCAAGTTACTTGGAACATTTTGTGACGGCCCACAACAAACCAAAGAAAACTTTGAGTGGAAACATAAAGGTAGTTCTAAATCGCTGAAGCGGAGCGCGTGATATGAGGCACGCGATTTTTTTTTCTCAATAAAATTAATAGATGATCTCTACGCGCATATTGACAAATGCTTTGGGAGTATATGCTACATGGATGCAAAGAACGGAGTCCAAACCCGATTGCCGAGTTTTCGCGGCGGTGATCCACTTTCCAGAAATGTTTGAAAACACACAATTCTGCTCTTCGTGTACTTGTAAATTTGCGTGTCGATACGACGGGATAAAACCAAAAAAACTAAGATCTAGGCGTCAATAGGCAATTCCCACGACTTAAGAATTGTTTTGTCGGAATCGTAGAAATTCTGTCTTTTTAAGACCTTTTCAAAATCGAGTGCGTCTTTAACGTCTGTGACAAATGTTTTCGTGGATCCCATTCCCCAGCAATCAATCATTATGACAGCTTTACCGTGGGGTTTAGATAGAGCAGATCTCAAATCGGAAATAGTGTGTACATCTTGGCCGTTTACTTTCTCAACGACACAGCCTACATGAATGCCATGTCGACTCGCCTCAGAATTGTTGGCAACCTTTGTAATCATCACCCTATCTTGAAATCTTTCGTGTTCCTCAAATTTCATAAAACTCATAACAATGGCCGGGTTTTGCGCCGCGCCCATGGTGCCACTATTTTGTAGGAGATTGGTTCTCATTGGACTAAATGTCATCCCAAGAATGTTAACGTAATCCCAATGACCAGGTTCAAGATCAGGGTAAGTTGTCAAATTCATGCCAGACATGAAATTTTTCCTTTGCATTGTCCACTGCTGCGGCTTTGCTGGAACAGACACGTGATAAGCATTCCCAGTATCTCCACCAGATAATCTGGTTGGGTTAAGCTCCCCGTAGTCCATTCTCATACCTTTTATGACAACAACCGTTGTTGTAGGTACTCTCATTAGAACATCCGAAAACGGCACGGATCCATTCACTCTAGAACCAAGATGAAAGTTTCCAGCACTCACTTGAGCATCTGGATGATCTACTGTGAATGAATAAGGTTTTCCGTCTTCTCCGACAAACGATAGGGATAAGATGACGTCTCCCTTGCGCAGGTCTGCTTCCGACGCGGGAGAATTTGGCATTACAGAAGAAACAACAACCGAATGATCTTGATTAGATGTTTTTTTGACAAGTTTCTGGGTAACGGAATCGGCATCTCTGACACAAAAACCAAACATTGGAGTTCGTTGTACCTTAGATTCCTTGTGATTTTGAAACATGGGTACCATGAGACGTATCATATCCAGTCCAACGCAGAATCCAACTCCTTCAGCGTGGTTTCCTGACATTTTTTTGTCAATAAGTCCCACCAAGTTTCCTTTTGAATCGACTACCGGGCCACCGCTGTAGCCAGGAGCAATGGGCGCACCTATTTGTAAACGCATTACCTCGGAAGCATACCCTGCAAAAATACCACACGTGACTTTCGGATCGCGCATCCCCATGGGATAACCCACTGCGCACACCGAGTCTGACGCGCTTATGACGTTGTCATTTCTTAATTTTATCTTTTTCAATACTTTTCTTGCAATCTCCTCTTTGCCGACGAAGGAACCTTTGATTGTAGCAAGATCGTTTTCGGGGTTAACTGCGTGTACCTTAAACTTAAATTTGTTCGTACCTAGATATGGAGTTTGTACAAGGATGCCATCTTCGTCAGCATTTGCAATCACGTGATAGCATGTTAGAATCATATAAGTATCTGGATTTTTAGACGAAGATTCAATGATAAACCCAGTACCAGTCCCCTGTCCACTTGATCCCGGTTGAAACTTTCCAGTGAAGGGATCAAAATGGCGCGTATTGTTTTGAATTTTGACAACCGCCGGAAAAACATCTTTTAGATTAGAGTCACTCGACATTATATATTTACTATTATAAACAAAATTAATGGCGGCACAACAAAAAGTTTGGTGCAAAACCGAGGCCGTACACGACGGAAGAGCTTTTCCCAGGTCCAAATACGAATGTCCACAACCAAATCCCTTGTGCAAACGTATTGATGAGACAACCCAGATATGTAAAATGCATGGAACTGAATTACAAGTGGCTGTCCCAGATGAAGATAAACACATATCTGCGGTTATACGGGGTGGAAATCCATGGGAAGACTTTATGGATCCCATTTTTAACAAAGCCTCGCAGATATCTCATAAAGATGCTCTAGTCATGGACGTGGGTGCACACGTTGGATATCATACCCTAAAATCATCACATCTCGGACATCCAGTTCTAGCATTTGAGCCACAAAGCCGGCTTTCTAATTTGCTAAACACTTCGGTGAAAGAAAACAAATTGAACAATGTGACTGTGTATCCATACGCTGTGAGTTCTCATGAAGAAAACCTCACTTTGTTTGAAGATAAGATTCACTCTAACATGGGTAACGCGAAATATAAACGGGCTAGACCAAAGGAAGGACAGGAGGTTACCAAAACCGTAACATTAGATAACGTTTGGAAAGATAAAGGCAAACCAGACGTCGCCTTCGTGAAGATGGATGTTGAAGGATTTGAGAAAAACGCTATAATCGGGGCAAAAGAAATGATTACACAAACTAATCCGGTGATAGTATTTGAAGATCATTCGGATTCAAAAATTACGGGATTACTTGAACAAGAATTCAACATGTGCGTCAAAGCTATCGAAGGAGGACACCACGACTACGTTGCTTCTTCTTGTGATAAAATACACATGTTTTAACATAGAGTTTCCGCGATGATTAGTGGTGTGTAGAATTTTTCATATTGCGCTACATTCAAGATAAAATTATATATACATCAATAAAATGGCCAGACTAGAATCATTATTTGCAGCATCAACTCAAATTTTGGGCTCCGAACCTACGCACATGCAGCGCGACGAAGCTGTCTTAGATGAACAAAAAAAATTTTCAGACGTAGATTTTTCCCGGGAGACTCGAGAAAGTGAAGTTTCTCCAGTGAATCTTATGTCAACCAAACCTACACGTCTCGTGAGGTCAACAAAACATTCAAACACTACCAAACTTAGCGATGCAAGTCTATGGGATTTGTCAAAAACGCTTGAAGCTGAACGCATAGCGAGAGAGCCCCGCTACGATGGCGTTGACGAATGGACCGGGGACCGTGTAGAAAGTTACGTTAAAGATCCACCCGAAGCAAACGCGGTTCCTATTAATCTACGAGGCCGCTACGGAACTGGCGGAATGGGCTTGAAACATAATTCTGCTCCAAAAAGAAAGATGGGAGAACAAATTGCAGAAATGCCGGTTGCCGACATCAAGATCAATGGTCAAGAGTTACAAAACGTAGGCAGAATCGATAATCTTGGACACAGGTCTCTTAGTCATCAGCCAATAAGACTAAAAGCCGACGATCTTACTCCAAATGCGCTCCTCGGGGAAAACGGGGCATATGGAAATTTTGGCGACGTTTCGGAACGAAAAGAGTATTTTCACGGCGGCCTGCATCCAAAAACGCGTGTCAACCGCTCTGTTAACGGTCAAGATAACATAAATTCTGTTATTCAACACGGATCGATGACTACGGCGCCGACGAGAATATTGGCCGATCATGCAAGAACACCGTCACTCAGACAAAATAGTCCTAATCCTACCCAGGGAAATGCGCGCGAAATGCAACGCGAAGCTGCGACGAGGTCAGAAATGCCAGAACGTGTAAAGGTTGGCAGACTTCCAATCAAAATGAAGTCTACGGATTTGGTTGGATCTTCGCAGAGACACGACTTAGGAGACCCTTATAAAGCAAAAAGAAACGATTCTAGTTGGCAACATCCAAGTGACCATAGCGCTCAATCACAGATTGGAGCTGGCGGAGACACAAGAAACTTAGCATCTCGACTTTCTAAATTTAGGACGCTGCGGAACACTGAAAACGGTCTTCAGGGTCCCGAGATGCCAGCATCTTCGGTGAGAATAGAAGGTAAAGTTCCGCTTAAAAAGATGTTTGAAGGCGACGCAAAAACGAGGATGTACGGAGAAACCCGTACTTACGGAATGACATTGCCCGAGGATGCAAACACACGCTTACAGGGAAGAGTTGTCAGAACAGACCAGTCAGTCGATGGGGTAGAAAGAATTCACAGTCGTGGCGGATTGCTACAACCAGTTGTCAACTATGCCTCTCGAGATGAATTAGCTCGCGAAGTTGATCGAACACAACCAGTCCCTCGCATGTTGAGACAACATCAAAACGAAGCCTACAGGATTCAAAACCAGCAAGTACTCACAAAAGATTCTGCAAAGCTGAAGGAACAAACACCCAGAGTGCACGCAGAACAGGTGTACGCCGGACCGCAACACCGCATGGCCTGGGGAAATCTTCCACAGGAACGCAACTTGCTCACACCTAGAATGTTAGGTGGAAACATTGGGCTTACTGGATATGACATGAGTAGTGCTAGAGTTTCGAGTATGCAACCAGACCGCATCAACAGGGAAGCCGAACGCCTGACTTCTCCCTTCATGGGTGGTGGTAATTTGCTCTCTCCAGATTCTCAACTTGATGCTTCTCTTCCAGAAACCATCGAATCCAAATTCAAACAAGAAACACAAGGCGTTCTAGCTAGTAAAAGCATTTCACAGCCAGGGCTCTCCGAGGGTGCGCAGCTTGCGTCTATTGTACCCATGCGCATGAACAAAACAAGAGATGCTACATTTACAAAGACGGATTCTCTCTTTACAAATTCTGGTCTTTCTATGCGCGGATCCTACGGGTCTGAACGTTACGAATAATTGTGCCGTTAAGTGAAATATTCAGTCAGAGCCAACCTTTCGCCTTCTTCTATTATGTTTCCTCGGTGAATATAAGTGGTATCTGCTATCACAAGTGTACCTGCTTTTCCAACAACATTGTATAGTTGACAATCATTATTACTGCTTAAAATGGTATCCACTGTGGAATCAGCAAAGCGGGTGTTATAGCTAGATGTCCGTGGGGTAGGATATCCTATGTGTCTTTTGGACGAGTTTGTTATAAATTGAAAATTCCCATTCTTTTCTGTCACATCGGTTAGATACAACAGGCATTTGAACTGCATATCATGATTGTCTCTATGCCATCCAGCTCCACTATTTTTTCTTTTGCCCGGTTCATAAATTAACTTGTTTGCCAATGTTTTTTTCTTCAATGGTCTCCTCGTGTAGTCTTTCGCAATAGAATTCAATAATATATTATTTGAAAATGTATCTTTAATATACTGAGATTCTTTCTCAATATTAAATATACGTTCATCATTAGAACAACCTTCTTTGTCTAAAATTTGAATGGCCTCTTTTTGTTCTTGAAATACTCTTAAAAGTTCGTTTTTCATCTCAGCAATCACGTCGCTTTCGTAAAAGTTTGTTAATGTCACAATACCAAACTGTTTCAAAAACAATAATAGCTCTTCTTTTTTTGGTTTAATATTTCCACAGTCAAATGTTGGTATTCCCCCATTCTGATTGATTCCAATATCGTGGTCCTCTCTTATGATTTTGATGTTTGATAGGGCATTGATGTATTTCATTTCATCATCAATGGCATGGGAGTAACCTGATTTATTTACAGTCTCAAAGTAGTGATTGTAATCGTTACCTTTGAAGAAATTGAAACCATAACAGTTGACCTCTTCTGCAATAGATGAGGCCAATAGGATTGCACAGAACCCTGTCGTAAGCGATTGACCTCTTATCTTAGATTCGTGTTCTAGAATCCAACTGGGTACTCTTTCAATAGTGTGGGTTGGTAGAAAAGGTTTCAATCCGTTTGGATCGCTATCTTTTAACAGTATCTTTTCATGTGGACCAATAGCGTCTGCACAACTGTGTTCGTCCCAACCTTTAAACTCTTTTTTCATGTGAGCTTTTTGGTAGTTTGGATCACGCAAAGCATTATACACATGGACATTAAGAATTCTAATGTCTGTGCGAGAACCTACGTTCTTTTCAAACCCATCGCTTGGTGCCCGATTACATCGAATGATACAATCATGCGAATCAATCTCTGCACCATATTCTCTTTCCATAATTGCAGGACCACTGCCCACAACGGCACATGTACGATATTCTTTCACTTTGGGATTAGTCGGATCTACTGCTGGTCTTAGTTGTTGCAGCATCAACGGCGCATCACTTGGGGATCTCATGAAAGTGATATTAAAATTATCATTTTTTATCATTTTATACCCTTCTTTCTGCATCATACGATCAATTAGTTTTTGCGTATTGTTTTCTAAATCTTTCTTTTTGAGAAATAAATCAAATTCTATCAGTACATATGTTGGATAAATCTGGTCATCTAACATTTGATTTACTGTCTTTATTTCAGCCCCCTCAATGTCCAATTTTAATAAATCAATGTGGGTATGTCCATGTTGATCCATCATACTTTTTATTGTATCTACTTGCACTGTGTCGTATTTTTGCCCAAACATGTTTTCAACCAATGATTGTGACACATATTTTTCATTAGTTTGCTTGTAAAATTTCAATTCGTCTTTTTGATCCCACAATCCAACTTCGATGTATTCGAATTTATCAAAGTTTGGATTTAAAGAAGATATGCAAGAATAATAATCTTGTTGAATATTGCCCGTGAATGATTTTCCGTTAAGATAATATTGCATTACTTCCGCGTAATGCTTTGCGGCTGCAAATGTCGGATCAATTAAATATATATTGCAGTTATATTTTGAATGCAGTAATAGATCAAATGATATGTCTTCACCGACGCCAGCCGAATAAACGATGCTGTTGTCATCTAATTCCATAATCGCTGGCACATACCAACCACCGTAATTTGTTCCCAATCTTTCTACTTTGGGATTTTTTCTTTCATAAACATAAGTAATGCCACTTTTTTTTGATCTTTTGAATTGATTGCTTCTTAAAAGTGTCTCAACTTTTTCACCAAAACCCTTGTACATTAAAAATTCGTGAATTTCAACCATGATTAATCGTATTTTTGGACATAGGGGTAATATTTCCTGTAAAGCCTGGAGTTCGCCACCCTCTATGTCCATGATGAGAACTGTTGTATCGGCAAATATTGATGGATGTAAAACAGGTACTTTATATTCTCTCTTGTTTTTCTCTTTGTTATCCAACCTGTGTGCGCTCCCAGCTACAGCTTTGTCGTATGCATAGAATGATCCGTCAGAATCTAAAGATACTAATCCATGAACTATATCAAAGGTTGCTTTATTTTTACTTTTATTTTCTTTTAAAATTGAAAGAAGTTCGGGATTGGCTTCCACAACTTTATGTTTTGGAATACCACCTGATAATTTATGAAGTCTTTTGTTTGTTATCACTGATACAACACCTAAGCATCCGCCCAATTCCAACACTACATCATCACTTGTGAATTTCATTTTATTTAATAAACCAATTTCCTCTTTCTCGTATTTTCCTTTTTTCATTCTACTAACCATATCGCGAGGACCTGAAAAAACGGCCCCTTTGTATTTTACGCTTTCGTAAATATCGTGGTCCTCTTTCACTTTGGGATTAGTTAGTTCTCGGAGCATAGACGGAGACGCATCCAAGTACCAGTATCCATGTTCCTTAAATCTATCAATTTTGGGCTTCAAACCTTTTATGTAATTGTTATGAATGAGGATTGGTGTAATACCTAATTTTTCTATTTTTTTGCGCCCCCCCCAAAACCAGCGCGCACCATTTGGGTAAAAATACGGATCATAAGTACCTAGCTTTTTGCGATTTACAACTCTATTCATTGCCTTCTGGTCATCGAAAGTTGACGATGACATTTCTATAGCCTCTCGTATGCATCTCGTGTTCTCTTTTCCAGGCACCAATGTCATTACTCCGGCACAATGATTAGTTCCAGAACGGAACCCCTTTTCGTCGCTTTGCATGTAAATTGGTTTTGCTGGGTATTTAAAATACTCCTTTATCGGATCTCCTAGTAAAACTATATCTGTGTCAAGATAAAACGTAATCCAACCCTCAGAAAGTGTCTTTTCAATAGCTTTTAGCTTGTAAATCATAATGTCATTAAAAGCTTCAGTAGCAAATGAAGCTTCCTTGGCTAGTTTATCTGTTAGTAAATCATCTCTGCACAAAATATTTTCTTTTACTACCGCATCTCTCGATTCGACGTCCAGAGGAAAGATCATGAGCAAATCGTCGACGTTAACCCGGCGAGCTGAAATTAGGAAATTACGCCATTCGTCTATTAAACCAGACGTGAAAAACATGACAATTTTACACCTTGATCTCAAACTCTTATAAAGCCAGTAGTCCAAGTACAACAATTCGGGATCAGTCTTCTCTTCGCTTGGGTCAATGTTGTTTACATCGTGCCACCAGTCTACAAAGATTACTCCAGGAAATTGCTCATGGAGTGGCGTCATTTGCCCCCGCCGCACAATAGGCCTCGCTCCAAGAGCGTATGATTCCATGAATCTATGCGTGTCCATTCCGTTGCCTTCGGGGCACAAAGAAAAACTATGTTTTGCTAAATTGTTCAAGTAGTCTATACCAGATTGTCTCTTAGTCCACACAACGCTTTTGCTGTCTTTAAGTTCGGTTTTCAAAGCATGCCTATCATCTCGGTAAGAAGACTTCGGTGACCGCGACGTTGAATAATTAATACCAGCGGCAATTATCTTACCATTCTTTTCTGTGCGCCCCTTCAAAAGTTTAATAAACTCATCTGTCATGGCATGACGTTTCTCAAACATAGTGCTCTCAAGTCCAATGGGAATCCGCACCAATTTCTCGTGTGATTCGCCATACCAATTGGACGCGACACACAATGAAACTTGACGATGATTTAGAAAATCATTGTGATTTTTGGCAGAATAGCAAGTGCTATGAAATTCGTGGTCGACCACAAAGATTATGGTCCCTGGTTTAAGTTGGTCAAGATTCTCTTTTTTCGTAAACTGTTCAAGTTTTTCTGGTGCTACCACATGAATGATATCAGATTCGAGACCTCTGAGATATTCTTTCAAAGACTTTCGCGTAAGGAAGACGCGTTTTCTCTGTAAAGAACTACTAAGATTTACGCCACGAAACAAAGAAAACAGTCCAGATTCGTGGTCGTGGTGTGAGATGTACCAAATCACAAAGATAACAAGTATTATACAAAACACACAGAGAAATAACCACAGCATATCACGTTGTTATAGTCAAATATAATATAACTGAATTCAAAAATGAGTACTTGGTATTGTTACTTGTTGGTAGACGCGGCGGGGCGCCGAACCTACGTGGGCGCAACTACCGATTTTCCACGGCGGCTGCGGCAACACAATGGCGAATTGAGTGGAGGGGCAAAAAGAACAAGAGCGCACAGGCCCTGGCGACCGCTTGCTCACGTTGAAGTAGGAGAGAAAATACCAGCGCTTCAGCTCGAGTGGCGTCTCAAGCGCGCACGCGGACCAAAAAAACGACTGGAACTTTTTGAAAGACTCTGCCTTGAAAGAAACCTCGTCGTCGTAAAGTGACTTTCATGCGACAACGGCATCAACCAGCTGCGGCCATTTTTTACGATACCGTTTTTGGTAAGGAAGTGGATAGCCAAACTTTGAGAGAAGATGCTCTGATAGTGCTTTTAAGTAATTAAAATACGCCTTTTCTGTTACGAAACAGAGCCATAAATTCATCAAGGGCATGTCATGTGAAGTGCTCATAATGAAAGAGTTTAAGTACTCGCAGTACTTCCTACGCCTCATCTCAGATTGGCCCCTTTGCCAAGCGCATACAATATCTAAGACCAGGCTCATTTAGAAATTGTCATTTTTTTTCAGTTTGCAATCTGAACTAACGTAGAGTTTGGTTTTTTCTGTGCTCCCGTCAAATTTTGATACATGAAGTCTGCATTTGCACTTATCTGCGTCACTTGTCAGGGGTTCAACGCAACCCATTTCTTTAGACCCCTTATCCTTTGAGCATTTAGCCCTGAACGATTCCATGAACAAACGAGCTGTTTCCGCGGTGTACATCAAGTCTTTCTTTTGCACCGCATTTGTGACGCAATTATGTAAACGGTACACGAAATGAAACAAGGCGTCACGATTAGCAAAATCTTTTTGGCTACAGCCAGCCTCTCGTACATTCTTGGGGAAGTTTTCGCGGCACGCGCCACAGGGTAATATTTTACCAAAAGAGATGAGAAATTGTGCCGCGTCTGCCTTGTCTTGTGCAGTGGGACTCTGCTTATAGTTTGCGGCAAAACAGTAGAGTACGAACCAGAAGGGTGGACCCCATACCCGCGTCTGGAGACCGTCCCCCTGATTTCCCATGCCTTTTAACAAATCAGCGATATTGTCTTGCGCCATGTTCCTATTTATGTGTTTTATTTTTTACGTCTCCGGTTCTTCTCATTTTGTCTGCATGATGAACGAGTACGTGATCTTTAGAATTTTCTTGTAAATGTGCTTTTCAAGCTCGTCGTTCAACAGATCAAATTTGTATCCACAGATGTTAATTACCCCAATGTCGACTTTTTCTGCATTTTCCTCAAACCACTTATCTACGTAGTCGTCTATCTTTTTGTCCCACGCGTTATCTTTTAATTGTTTTTTTAGCGATTGTATTTCCTTCTCCCTGGCTTTGAGTTTTTTCTTTAACGAAACTAACGTCTCGTCCTCCTCTTCAAATTCTGCGTAATCTTGTTCTGATTTAAGCATGTGGGCCATGTATTTTTTTCCAAATAGACCCATGTTATCTAAACAACTTATTTTTCTACTCGTCATCTTCGTCTTCGGGATCCTGAATATAGTCTTCGTCTCCGTCATCTCCGTTGACGGAGTACCGAAGTTGGCGCGACCGGTTGCGCGCGCGCGCGCGCCTTTCGCGCTTCGACTGTGACGACCGGCGCGCCGCCTGCTGTTGAGTAGGAGTTTGAACAACTGGTTGAGCAGCTGGAGCAGCTGGAGTTTGTTGAGCAGCTGGAGGAGTTTGTAGAGCACCTGGTTGCTTCTTATAAAGTTCTACAAGGTATTCTACATAGTCTTTCTTTTTAGGACTTTTGTGCTTTTGTTGAAACTCGTCCCACTTATTCTTGCTCTTTATAATAGCTTTCATTGTATCAATTTTACATACGTTTCCCTTGATTGAGGCATTGTACCCTATTTTTAGACTATCATCACATTTGTTTGTTTGGTTGTTTTGGTTTTTGGGTTGAGGCTTTTTCTGGGGCTTTCTATTCGGGGCACTTCGTATTTTTTCGGCTTTCTTTTCTTCCAGTACTCCGTCTATAAAAGCTTTGTAAAGTTTTCTTTTTGTTTGTACATCGTCTAACTCAGGTGGTTTGTCCCATTTAATTTCGTTCGTGCTTGGGTCGTACCAAAACTTTTCCCCACGAATCGCCTTTTCGAGATCTTTGACATTCACAGACCCTGTTTTAGCACAAAGAAGTTCAATGTTTCTTTCAAGCGTTTCAAGCTCCTCGTTATCTTCACCGACAATACCTATTACCTCTTGAAGAGCTTCTTCCTCCGAGAGCTTGCCACCTTTTGCCACATCTTTGAGTTTCTTGCGAAGTTCACTACGCTTTTTTGGAGTATTAAAAAGGTTTACCATCGTTACTATTGGAGAAATCATTTTCCAAGGGGACACACTCTGGTTAAGAATGGGTTGTAAGGTATCTAACACTGTTTTTGCAGTTGCAAAGTGTTCTTTCACTTTATCATATTTCTTTTGGTCATCCATTTTGTTCCTTTGATGTATCTTTGCAGCAGCTTGTCCCATATTCGCAATTCCATCGTCAATTACTCTCATTTTCTCACTTGCTGAATCGGCATTAGATGGTTCAATTGATGTCGCTGCTTGAACAGCAACAAATCCAGCCAAGAACTGAGAAAAGGCTCTCAACTTGTCGCGGCACATCTCTCTATTTGAAGAACCCCATTTTTTTCTTAATAATTTACCCGGTATTCCAACAAGGTAGCCCGGAACACAAGTAGCCATAATACCCCAGGTTGGTAGAAACAACCACGTACACAGTGGTCTCGCTGCACTAACCGGTAAATTTCTTAATGTATATAACACCTTAACTACTGTTTTACCAATAGCTATTTGCTGTTGTAAGTTCTCTGCTTTACTTTGTGGGTCTGTCTTTCCGAATACGTCCCTCTTTACATACCTCTTCATACTAGCAATTTTACCTTGGTCCATCTCATCTTTGGCATCCGCCATCAAATTTTCAACATTCTTGAATATTACTTCAATATATCGAATGCAATATGCAATACACATACCTATGCTTGTTAATATTGAACCCAACCACCCGCTCCAAACTAATGAATTAGCCCACGCAATATTTCTTATGGCGCCTTGCCATTTATTCGCCAAAGAATTATAAATTTTCTGACCCATACTCAAATCCATTTTCCCGAAGATTTGTCCGCGGAACTTATGGTATGGTTTCATTAGATCTAACCATGGTTGTGTTCCTGATTGGTACAACATGTAATATGCTGCAGAAAATAATGCTACAGTAAAGATGACTTGCTTGTCACTACATTGTCCAGCGCTTTTTTCTTTACGTTCATTACCTTCGTTAATGTAGTCTGGAAAGTTGTTGTCAACATTAGTCATAAAATCTGGAAACTCGTCGCCACCTTTCAATTTCGACTCGAAGCGTGATTTTACAGTGGGGTTGGCGGCTAGAACTTGTTTGAATTTAAGCCCGAGGATAAAATTTCCGTAGTCTTTCATAGCTCGTTTTGCGCTTGACCCAGAAAAGTTGCAACGTATGTAGGAAGCAGCAAAACTATGAATTAACACCTCTGAATTATCCATTTTACTAAACATCAATAAAAAAATGCGTTTAGACATGCATGACAAAAAACCAAGAACAAACTAGTATGGGTGTGTACAACTACTTCGTTGGTTCGTGGCTCAAAGAAGTGTACTTTAAGGGCCCCTGCGCAAATTGGCTGCCTTTTTGGTGTGGTCAAAAGGAACACCAAATATGTGGAAAATTAACAGGTATGTCAGAAACTCACTTCAAAACCGCCCAGGGTGGAGAGGAATGTGTTGAACTGTTGTCTAGCCGCTTCGAGTCGTTTGAGGTAGCCTTCCTTGGAACATTTTACTTGACGTTGCTGGTGTCTGGAGCAAAAGAGTGCCTTCGAATTGCGAGGTTTATGGTCATGTGGGTATTTTTTCGAAATACGGGCTTGTCAATCGCACCGGAACCGGTTCGTCGTCCCCAGGGTAGGCAAATTTTGCAAAACGATTTGGGGTGTCGTTAAATACGACCGCCGTGGCTGGTGTTGACGGGGGAATAAACGCATCGAGTTTAAACGTCTGAAACTTGGTATGATAACAGGTGTGGTCAAGAGCGTTAGAAGCGGAGATTTTGGTCCTACACACGGGACACCAAGGTTTCTGTAGGACGCTTTCATGTTGCGTCTTCGTTGCGTGGCAATTACTACACAGGGGCCACAGATTATCTATTTTGTCCGCCCCACCAAATCTTAGAGCAATGAAATGATCAACTTCAAAACAGTATCGACCCGCTTTTCCGTCTTTCGTGAAATCGTTGAAATTTATTTTAGTAGCGCAACAGGCACACTTGTGATTCCAAGCTCTAACAAAAGCATTTCTTCTGCCTAGGTCCCACGATTGAACCAATCGACGCGCCATCGTGTGCTGTAAATAACATTAAAAAAAAAACTTTCAAAATAACTAGCTTTGACAAGCTCGAGTTAGGCATCCGGCGACGCAACTTGGAGTACAACTTTTCTTCGTGGGCATAGCTACGCGAAGACCGTTTTTATTAACTTCAATAAATTCATCGATTGCTGCGGAAACCATGGGTTTGATGATGTCGTCAAAAGCATCAAGTGGACCCTCGTCCTCGTCGATGACTTGGTGAATTACGGCAATGATAAGATTCTTTTTAGCATGGGGTTTAAGCTGGCTAATGCTATCCACGTGTTCAATGAGCATTTTCGTTATGTGCATGATTTTGCTAATTATGTGTCCCTCGCCGTTGAGAACTGACATGACAGCTTCTTTGGAATCTTCGATGAGATCTTGGGCTAAATCGGTTTGCGCTAAATCATTATGCGCGGTCATAGTTTTTAGTGAGGAGACATAAAAAAAAATGTGAATTCAACGCTTCTCTATGATTCATCTTCTCCCACACTGTCTTCAGTTCTTGCCCGTTTCCTCGTACCAGTGCTCTTATCGAAGCATAGTTTGATTCTTTTTTGTCCTCCATCCAAACTTGAAGACTCCTCCTCGGCATTTTCCCGAGACGGAAGTAAATATTCGATAATCTTGTCAATGAGGAACTGTTTGTTTTCAAAGACCCAGTTGGGAAGATGTGAGACATCTATGTCATTAGGCAGCTCTTCTTGTAACATAGTTGTCAAAACCTCAAATAGGGATTCCGAGTTGAGTGATTGGTTGTTTTTTGATGTTTCATCTTTTACACGAATAAAATAAGTTTCGTCCCCATCGTTGGTGAGTTGCACTTTCTGCGAAATAATCTCTTTGGTGCGCATCATTTGTTCAATGGCCGGCGTGCAGTCTTCAATTTGTGAATTTACTGATTGCATGCGTTCCTTCACGTCTTCGGAAATAGCCTTCAACTCTTCCTGTAATTGAACAATTTCAACAGCCATCGACTTGTTTTCTGGGGTTGCGACTCGAGGCGTAACATTCTTTGGAACTCGGGGCTTGGTGAGTTGGACTTGCGGGCTTGTTGTGGTTACTGTCCGTGCATTTGAAATCATCTCTGTGATGATTTCTGCAAGACTTTCGATGTTATCAGTCCTTGTTTCGTGGTTAAAGCATTCGTGGAGGTCAGGCAATTCTAAACCCTCTACGACATCTCTAACATGAATAGAAGATAGCTTTCTTTTACTAGTATTTGCCTTTAGCTTGATGCATCCGTGTGACGCGGAGCCGTCTGTGTCTGTTTCATTCCAAATAACTGGACCTGATCCTTCCGAGAAAATCTCCACGATTTTACCTCTTAGTTCAGCTAGTCTAGCATTGATCAAGCTTCTTTTCTGCTTTGCTTCTTGTGTAATTCTTTTTTTTTCCAGGTGAGCAGTAGCAAAACAACGAATTATTTCTGCTGAATTAGGATCCATTTGATTTGCAACTTTTTTTTTGTAGCGTGAAACTAAACGCAGTAGTAATTTGAAAGTCATGGTTGAAACTTTAGTTCCAATGTCAAAGAGTAGCAGACAAGATTACATACAACTCAACACACATTACGTAAGCACAATAACATCTAATTTTACATCAAAACTCGTTAAAGTCGCATGGGGCAGTTGCAAGTGGGGAGAAAACGTTGGTCATCTATGCCAAGAGCTGCGGTGTACTATCAAAAAGTTGATCTTATCGGTACTTCTAATTCTCAATTCGAAAAGGGAGATGGATGCTTATGTAAAGCGGGTCTCAAACAGGGTATTGGAATGCATTGCGGGGGAAACACAATATAAACTCGGAAAGTTGACAGTGTGTTCTTTCTTAAAGTGTAATTCCGTAGAATTACCGAGAGATATTACAATGGAAATACTCCAGTACGTACCAGAAAAACACGCGATATTTGCTACGAGGATTAATAACTTGAATCACGCCCTTTTCTTTACCACAAGGTTATATGAAAATATTAGCCTCGATGATAAAAATATCTGGAAACTCGACGCAAAAAGGCGAAGCTTCTTAAGAAATAAATTAGTTCTCAAAAAACTTTATTGTGAAAGTAAATTAATTAGATAGATTAGACAGACAGACAATGGATAGAACAAAACATCTCACCGCGGTGGATTTTGAGACTCGAAAGCAAATAACATGTTGCTCCGAATCAAGCATTGTTGTTCAGGGACCACCAGGCTCTGGGAAAAGTGCTTTAATGGAAGACATTGCGAAGGTATATAAGTCGCAGAATATTGTTTACATGACTCTGAATAGCACCCTCGCGAAGTCCTCCGCAGATAAGTACAGTCATCTCAAAAACGTGAGCTGTTGCACCTTAGACTCCGTTAATTATGCTGCTGCAAAGCAAATACTAGGAAATTTCGAGATGCTTCAGGACGAACGCTTAAAAACTTACCAGACTAGAGCACTTGAGAAATGGGCAGCAAACGATGAAGATTGCGACGACATGGATAAAATACCATACGTGGATATATTTATTGATATAATCAACGGGAATAAAGACGTACAGAGAAAACACTTCACCTGGCCTATTTTAAGAAAGCTTGTCCTGAGCACTACTATTCTATCCGATATTTGCGCCGGGAGATTGCAACCGTGGCGCACAGCAAACGACGAGTCTAACAGAAAAGCTAAAGAACTGTATGATTCGCACATTGTCTTTGTGGACGAGGCGCAAGATCTTGGCCTAATATCCACGGAATTAATAGTTCGCCACGTGCTGCCACACAAGCGAATATATTGGCTTGGAGATAAGTACCAGAGCATATATGGCCAAACACAAGATATATTTTGCCGAAACAATACCACAGAATTCAAATTGCGTAAATCCTTCCGCTTGCCAGTCCAACTTTCCGATGTCTTAAGATATATGGGATCAGATATTTACGCCGGTAACGAACAAAAAACATCTTTCAACGTCAAAATGGCGTCTGTTTCAAATCTTGGTTGCGAAGAGGATGATGAAGAAATATTGTACTTATTTCATACAAATAAAAGCATGTGGAGTCATGTTATCCGTAGCAATTTATACAATCAAACGTTTAGGATGAATGATTTTGAAAAAAAGGCTGGAGATTTGATTGCGGAAGCTGTAGAAATGGAAGAGCATGGTCCAAGACCAAAAAAAAGAAGGGTTGAAGAAATTTTCCCATCTGCTTCAACTGCCGACGATGTTAGAAATATTATAGATGGAATTCGCTTGAGACAAAGCAAAAGTGCTAAACTAACTATAGGAACGGTTCACGCTTTCAAAGGGGCTGAGTGTCGAAAATGGATTATTTCTAATGATATTTTCCAAAACGTCCTAAAATCGAGGGGACCTAAAAGTCGACGTCTTGCGCTTAACATTTTAAACGTTGCTCTTTCGCGTGGAGATACGACTTTATATCTCGAAGACGGAATTGGACATGAATTGTACGTTTTAATCTCGTGCATGATGTATTTGCCCCTTGATGTTAGACGTTACATATCCGAATTCTCACCCTTTTTGTGATTGTTCAACCGCAACCATCGCTTCTCGAAGCTCTTTGCGCTTTTGCTCGTTCACGCCAAACAGGTCCGACAACAAGTTGTGACTGTCGTCCCTAGAAATTTCTCCACGTTCTAATCTCAGTTTTAGCTTAATAACTTGTAGCATTCTTCCCCTCTCTTCTCCCTTGCAATCCCTATCTGTAAAAGTATGAAAGATGGCGGGGTATCCTTTCGCTAATTTAATGTATTGTTCTTCTTTTTGACAAAGAGCTTCTCGTACATGATCATCACTCAATTCTGGACGGTCTCTTCTCATAGAATCGGCGTCGTCGGCTACAGACTTGCACAAACTCCCAACCAAATCAGCAGGCATTCCTATAGAATATCTAGCTTTGTCTACGTCAGGCATTTCTAGGATCTTTGCTCCTGTTTTTTTGGCAAGCCTCTTTGCCTCCTCCTTGTCCGCAAGCATCCCCGACATTTTTACACCTGGCATAGTTTTGCCCGTAGTTTCAATCGGTACATCCTTCAAAAAACCCTTCTTCATTTTTACGAATGTTGTTAAAAATAAAAAACCGAATATGAACTCACTTGTCCATTCCCAAAAAAAATAATAATGAGTACCTAAAATGAAGTGTTCATCGACATATTTGAACGCGTATACAAACAAGGCAAGATGGAGATTTGCAATCCTCTTTGGTTACATTATATCTGCAATATATATGCTTGGGTTGATTATTTATGCTTACTTTAATTCGCAACGAGAAAAAAATAAAGGGGACGACAAACAGACCAAGCAAGATCTTGAGTTAGTTGGGTTCTTCGACGCTTTATTCAATCCATACTACTTTTGCGGAATATTTGTAGCGTTTTCAATTGGACTAACTATTGGCTATTTTGTATCTGGTACAAAGATGGATTGCATTGCTCTTGCCAGCGAGGTAAACAACACTAAAATAGTGAAAGAAGCTGTAAAGGAGTGTAAAGAAAACACTCTCTGCAAAAGCAGCATTAGTCAGCAATCTGTTGCAAGCGATGCATCCGTTGCGGAAATTGCCCCCGTTCCTGTTGAACCTCTTCCAACTATATTAGAAAATGTATCAAATTACAGTCAAGGCAGCACTCTAAAATCATACTGGGGCGAAGATTTGCAGTCTCTGATCAATAAATAGGCAAAAAAAAGGGTCTTGGTGAGGATCTTGGGTAAGTTATCTAACGGCGGCGGCTGCTGCGGCGCTTCTTGCGGAGATGAGCCCTGACGTTTCCAGAACCCCTGCGGCGGTGACCAGAGACGCGAACCCTTTTGCTGCTGCGGCGCTTCTTGCTGCTGCGGCGGCGGCGCTTTTTGCTGCTGCGGCGCTTGCGCTTGCCACCCGCAAGCTGCATCTCATCATCACCGCCTCTCATGCGGCGGCTGCTGCGGCGCTTGCGCTTGCTGCTGCGGCGGCGCTTCTTGCTGCTGCGGCGGCGCTTTCTGCTGCTGCGGCGCTTCTTGCTGCTGCGGCGGCGCTTCTTGCTGCTGCGGCGGCGCTTGCGCTTGCCACCGGATAGTGATCCGACTGGAGCAAACCAGTCATCTTCTTCAAGGGCTTTAAGTAGAGGGTCCATGGTGTTAGACATAAGATTGTTCTGTTATATTTACAAAACAAAAAAAACATCTATGAGGCTCAATGAGAAATTCCTTTTACTAGAGTAAGGAATTAGGAGCGGCGCCTCTTGCTGCTACGGCGACGCCTCCTGCTGCTACGGCGCTTGCTGCTGCGGCGCTTCTTGCTGCTGCGGCGGCGCTTCTTGCTACTGCGACGGCGCTTCTTGCTGCTGCGACGGCGCTTCTTTTTGCCGCCTGAAAATTTTCTTGTAGCTCTCACAATTTTTTGGTCTTCTTCAGACATCCCAGCCCTGCCCATTAATTGATCTTCTAGTTTTCTCCCACCTTTGGAATTTCTAAACTTTTGAATTCCTCTGACTACTTTTCTAGCAGATCTCATTCGTCGCTGAAATTTAGAGCGTCTTCGCCCACCAGAGTACAGGGCAACCTTTACGCGGTCCGATAGTCTAGAACGCCTAGCTCTCCACGAAGGTCTGGATCTACGGCGGAGGTGACCGCGTACACGAGTCTTCTTAGACGACCGGCGCTTGGACGACTTGCGCTTAGACCGGCGGGACGATCGGCGCTTTTTTCCACCTTTTAGTGGGGCAAACCAATCGTCGTTTTCATAACCACCACGAAGTGGGGGTTGTTTTACATAGTCGGCTTCTGTTCCGAATCTCATGATTTTGTTTTGGTATGTTACTTTACCAAAATATAAAAAGTCTACACACCTAAAAAGTCTAAATTTTCATCCCCACAAGCTAAATTACACGTTTCTGTTAATTTCTTTGTCTTGATAGTTTCATCTCGGGTTAATTCAGTTGCTAGATAAACTAGAAGTGGGATCATAAGTGGAAATGCGACAAAACCAAATGATTTTGAAAATTGTATTGTACAAAACATGCATAGAGCACCGGTCACTAAAAGAAGACTTTTGTACAATCTCACATGTGTTGTAAACTTCAAAACGCAATGAGCCGAAATGCAAACCAATTGCATAGTCACGTAGTAAACTAATCCTGTACAAGGGCACTCGGTACACGTGCGATACGCAATGAGCGCCGCTAAATTCGCGACGCAAGTTACGCCAACCCAATACATGTTATTTGTCTCGTTTTCATCCATTGAAAGCAAACCAATACAAAACAACGGCAAGAGGCACATAAGTATTGGCCTAAACATACCAACTTGTATACTACTATAATATAATAATTTATGCCTGTGTTTTAAGAGGTAATATGATTTCGAGTAATTCCGATTGCTTAACTGCAGCCAAAATACAAACCTGTGCAAAGGATTGTATATTACTTGCTTTTATGAAGTTAAAAAAAAATTTACCAGATGAACTGTTGAACATAATCATGCGCTATTTAGGAAAACCAAAAATACCAGTCCAAAGATGCGATGTGCATCCTGAATTTGTTGCGCGTGGATCCTTCAAGAAAAGGCAAAAATATACTGGGAGAAATGGCCGGGGTAGCTTGCGTGTAAAACGCGGATTCCTTAAATCTCTTGGCAACTATTCGAGATGATAATACGTTGAAAAAACTCTTATACTTTTATATGTCACATGCAGTACATGATGAAAAATAGTAAACATCAAAGAAAATGGAACAAATCTATGATTAGAGCAGTGGGGCGGTTAGAACAAGATATGTGCACACTCCTGTACACGTACATGAAGTACTATGCCTCTGAAGACTCGGAAGAGAATATTATTTTCAAGCAACTACACATCTCTCCGAAAGAAGCACTTGTTTATCTGTGCTCTAACAAGAGCGTAGGCGACATCTTTGAGCAGATTATTAATTCCAATAGTCAGTCGGCGGAATAAGAAGATCTAAAAACGGTTTTACCTGATTTCTATGGAGCTCTGTCACTGGAACCTCGCTTGCTCTTATTGCATGAATAAATCGTCTAAAGTTTTGGATTAGAACATCATAATCAATACAAAAGTGGTGGTTTGCGTCAATTAAAATTGGTGTAAGATCAACAATTGTTGTGTTTTCTATTTTTTCCACTTTATCCGTCTTGTATCTATTAATTGCTTTAAAATAACCCCATTGCATTAACGGAAGTCGATTAAGGAAGAAGGCCTGATCAGAAATAATCACAAGGAAGTATTCGCCATTTTCAAACAATTTCTTGAGTCTGCTTTGAGATTCGCGAAGCACGTGTTTAAAGTACGAACTTGATGGTTGCTTTGGCAGTATTTCAAGCAAACTGCCAAAGGGTTGATGAATCACGACGATTTTTTTTTGTAACAAGGTCCATTTTCGATAAGCTTCAACATTAGTCCTCTTGTCAAAAACTTTCATGATAGCTACAATACAGGGGTAAAAAATAATCAACTGAATAAATGCAGTATGTCAATTGCAGTTGCTAGAAAGTGTAGCAAAGATTCTGTGTCACATGGAGCACAAAACATTTCCATGTTCAACAATCTCATCATTCCTGAACCCGGAAGCATTTGCAAACCAGAAGTGAAAAGTAACCATCCAGGCAACGAAGCCTTTTTTACTCTCAACGAAGACTTTAACGATTCTGGAATTGCGGCGTACCTTGGCGGACAAAGTACACAAGCAGCATTTCACAACCCAAGCGCAAATCTCTTGAACACTCCTCCAACCTTTCCCGTATCTGACGCCCGGCTTTGCCAGAACAATCAATACGCACAAGCACTGCCCCCGGGCGCAATTGCACCAGCTTCTCATTTAAATCCACATGTCGAATTTTTTGAAAACGAATCCGAATTTCCTCAAAACTTTGCTGATGATGGGGGCACATTGATCGTATATAGACGAGGCGATAGGCTTGTAGAGGTCGATTCAAATCTCGTGGCAACCGCAAATTCGGACTTAGCATGTTATCAAGTACCAGAATGCCCAATTGAAACGCGACGTAGAAAAGGTAGGTGTTTTTGTATGGGCCTTGACTTTACAAACGGTTTTCCACCTGCGTCAAATTGGCATGAAATCTCCCCGTGTCTGCAAAAAGTAGCGTGTCCAGACATCAATGCCGACGGGGAATTTGACGAGAGTCTCGCATTAGATGAAACAGAGGAGTACATATTGTGGCAATTTAATTCTACAGAAGCTTTTTCAGGTATACGGCATCCTAAATTTGTTCCCATGGAATTTAATCATGGCGTATGCAATCCATGAGCTACTGATTTTGGTTTGAGATTTCGCGCATCCCTACGTTTTTACATTTAGCGCTTGTTTCGTAATTATTAATGAGATTCCATTTCAAGTGATTTTTGAAGACAAAGACAAGTTCATGCGGTTTTGGTTGATTCATAATGTTCCTGTCACCGCCAGCAAACGGTGAATGTTTCCAAAAACCAATAGGCTCAAAGTGGGAGTGCTTTACCCAAGCAATCAGCGCTAGGCCGTTGTCTAGAGACGGAAGATCTTTGCAATCAATTCTTGTAAAGAGGTGCTTTTCGGAGTTTTTCGTTGTAACACCACAATATGGTAAGCAGCCTCGGTCCATGTCATAAAATATGACGTTGCATCTCAACATATTAAACGAATAATAACAAGCCCACAAATCTGCCCAAATTCTGTAATTTTGCATTTTTGCACGAATCTTATCGACGTGAGGTGCGTACTGTTGCAAATTTCGCGACTTCCAAAATCGATTCCAGTTTTTATCCAACGACTTCTGAAGTAAACGTCGAAGATTTCTTCCAATTATTATTTTTTCCGAGTTACTTTTTTTGTTGTAATTCATGAAATTAGAAATTACAGCTAAAGTGTGATAGTAGCAACTGCCGTCTTCTCCCACGCCTCGCCGGTAGCATTTATTTTTCATTTCTTTAGGAAAATTTTTGTTGCAACATTCTGTTAACAATTGTATGTGATCCAAATATAGATTTGTTGTGTTTCCGCAATGCGCCATTTACTATTTTATTTATAGACTATAAAAATAAGATGTCGCTAAATTCAACAATACTGATTGTGCTTGGAATTGTTGCTCTAGTCGCCGTGGCGTCTCTTGTTCTAGGCAGAGGAAGTTCAGCGAGAACAAAAGAAGCGTGTCAAAAGTTAATGCAAAAGGCGGCACAAACCACGGCAGCTGCAAATCAAGATCTGAATGAACTGTTTGCCGTCATTGATGCTACATATGCACTCGCGTATTGTGACGCATTAAACATGGTTACAGATGACAAAAACTTAAAGTCGATTATGGGGATTTCTGGCTCAGAGCTTCACATCAAGGCAAAAGAAGCCCAACGGAATGCAATTAAACGCTTAGGTGCAGAATTTCCTAGCTTATTGCCCGAGGGCGAGACGGCTATTGCCCAGGGCTGGACTTAATCACCACCATACTTTTTTTGCGTTTCTGCCGCAAAAAACAAAAAATAACCACGATAGTAAAGTAGAAGATGACTGAACATGAGGCGCGAAGCATGATGTATTTAAAAATTCCAGTCAACATATTCTTCCCTTCTAATTGTGAATGTATTCGTTGGGAAAGACAAGTCTTTACAAATGCTAAGGACTTCTTTAAACAAGTAAAGCACTTGGGAAGCATACACAGTACTACACAGATACTAAACGGGACACTCCTAACACAACTTCAAAATGGAAGAACAATCACTGCGACAAATGCAAGCGTGTTGACAAGCTGCGAAGAGGAACTCGCCTCTCTTCATCAATTTATATCTATTCTACACGCAGACTACCTGCTCAAGCACGGATACTCGTTTCCACCAACCCAAAAGCTTGATAACAGAGACAGGAGCATCTTAAATACCAGAATAAGGGTTTTTCAGGCCCAACCACTAATTTGCAATGCAAATTTGGAGACAACTAACAGTCGAATTGAGCTGGTCAGTGATAATGATGTAAGATCATCAGAGGGGCTCCCGTTTTGGCCCTGGTCGATTACAATGGACCAAGACGACGCAGGTAATTTGCAGGGCACAAATTGTGTGTGTTCAACTTTTGTTTTCGAGATCAAGGTTTCACTTCGAGATTGTTGTGTAACTCACAATCGATTCAGCGATTCGTTACATTCGAACTTTTCGCCATCTCATGGACTAGAACTTTCTTCAAGAATTCCTTTTAACAATTTTCTTCTGCTTGCAGACAAAATTAAAGCTCTTAGAGTTGATATAACTGGGGGGAATACAACCTTCAGGGATGTTTTTGAAAAGATCAGTTCTAGCGAAAGAGAAAAAGCATCTTGTAGCCACTACAACTCACAACTCTTGCAAGAATTTCGACAAGTGGAGCCCAGACTCAGAAATCAACATGTTAACAACATAAATAAAGTTCTCTCTCTTATTGATACACCTGCAGATAACATTTCCGACACTTTACAAACGGTTTGCAGAATTTTACCGATTCCTTTATTTCGTCACCAACAACAAGCGCTTCAACAAATGCTAAATATGGAATCGCGAGATTTCGAAGACCTGTTTTTTATGGATCTTCCATGTACAAGGCACCGCTTTTCCCCACAGCTAAACTACTTCAAGATTTTGAAAGATCATCCTATGCAACCCATAAATTTTTCTGGGGGGTTTCTCTGTGACCACACCGGGCTTGGAAAGACTCTTACTTGTTTAAGCCTCGCAATGATTACTGCTGCAAAAGGACCAACGCTAGTTGTGACAACCCTATCTATCTTAGCACACTGGAAAAGTGAATTGAGCAAGCTTTCGGGGGCTTCGCTTGCAAATGTAAGCGTGTGTGAGGACAACACAGAAAACGCCTTCTGTTTTCATACGTACTATGGACAAAGCAGACAGAGAAATCCAGATATTTTAGCTAGGAACACGGTTGTATTGACTACTTATAACACATTAAACAGAGATTATTCTGACTCTCGACACACGCAACTGGTTAATAGAAAGACTTATCCACTTCATGACATAAATTTTTATCGTGTTATTTGTGATGAATCCCACAAAATAAACACGGCCAATTGTGCCGTGATCTCCGCTTTGAAGAAGAAAGTCGTCTGGTGCGTGTCGGCGACACCCCTTGGAGATGGGACCGAGTGCGATGCAATGCGCATGCAATTGGGTCTCTTCAACCCCGGATTCGGCACATCCCCCTCTGCGTGGAAACATATAATGGAAACTGAAGGTCAAGCATCGGTCACTTATCTAAATCCATCAAATGTTGTTGTTCCGCATAGACTCGTCTCTATTTTAAAGCGTGTTTGTGTGAGAAATACAGAGGAAACCATAGAACAGACACTTTTGCCACAAATTAGAACAACCACACTTGAATGTAGGCCACCATCAAATTATCGCGAAGTTTCGCAAACAACGACACAATTAATCCAACGAGACTCGAGAAACGGCATAAGAGCACAGAAACATTTTAACGCATTGAGGAGATATCTCACTTCTTTAAACGCTGAAATACCACGGCAGCAGCTACCGCCACTCATCGAAGAACAAAACGTACAGTTGCCTGATGACATTTGCGCAATTTGTCTCGAAGAATTTGAGACACCAGTAATGCTCCCTTGTAGACATTTTTGCTGCTTTTCCTGCGTACAACAAATTCAAGTTGTCGGGAGAACAACACAAAAGAAATGTCCCCATTGCAGACAGCTATTTCACCAAAACGAACTTCGATTGATAGAACCATACGAGTCAACAGAACCAACCAACCAAGTGTCCGGTAAAATTTCCGTTCTCAAGACTTTCTTAGAGCAATCGGCCCATCAAAAGATTTTAGTGTTTACCGAGTTTAAAACAAATTACCTAATGGTTTCTCAAATATGCACAGAACTAAATCGGGGTTTATATTCGCTCGATGGTAGCATGACTTCTTCAAAAAGAGCAAAATATATGAAAGAGTTTGATGAAAAAAATGAAAAGTTAGTATTCTTTCTTACATCAAGGACATCTTCTACTGGCATCAATTTACAAAGCGCTTCGTGCATTGTCTTTCTTGAACCCTTCCTCTTAAAATCAACCCAAAAGCAAGCTATTGGACGAATACAACGAATTGGACAAAAAGCTCGGGAGGTTGAAGTTGTACATTTGATTACAACAGATACCTTTGAACAAAATTTAAAGAACACAACTGAAAATTGGAGACCAAACGTTCAAAATATCTTAGACGTTCTGCTCTAAAACCTAGGTTCAAGCCAAGCTACATTTACAGTTAAAGAGCTTCTAAAGAACTTATTTGAGAGTGTCTCATTGTTGATACATATTCGTCTTGTTCTAAGACCGTTGGAGGAAGCGCGTACTTGCCTTGAAAAAATCTCGTACTGACCGTTATACCAAAACCTATCATTATTAACAAGACAACCGAATACACAATAGCTACCACCCTTACGTTGAATATTTGATTTGATATGTCCGTCTTTTCCTGATCGCCCTTGCCTCGAGAAATAACATTGTAAGCAACAAAAGCGGAGAAGAGAGTTAGGCTAAATATGATAGATAAAATTGGTAACCCCAACGGGGGTCTATTTCCAATCACTAACATGCCCCTTATTAATCTCATAAATAATTTTCTTACTAACTTTCTAACTAGTTTGGGGCGGGGTAGGGGGTTTGAAGAAATCACTTAAGTTAAATTAACCCCCTTCGTTGCAATTGTTCATAGAGATCATTCACGTATAAAGCGTCGTTTAAACTGTCAAAATTAGGGATCGTCTTTCTTTGACCTGAACTTGAAGAACGGGCCTCCTTGGTGCTTTTGGTTGTATTGATGCTGGTAACACTGGTGTTAGTAGTGCTACTGGTGTTGGTAGTGCTACTAGTGGTTTTGGTGCTGTCGTGGCGGGGTCGACGCAATGCTTGATTGCGACATCGCTTTTTTGGTTGTGTCGTTGTTTCAAAACTTGTTTCAAAGCTTCGAATGTGTTTTCGTTGCAGTAGGTATTCTCTAACTTCATTCATCCTTGAAGTAGGTCAAGTTGTTCACTGTTCAGTTTTGTAGTGAACCTAAGTAACCTGAACCTAACTAGAACATACACTACACAGACCTAAGGTTGGACAGTGAAAGACGGGGGCAGCCATGCAGCCCACGCAGCCCACACAACACACGAAGTGTCTCATGCCCTTGCCCTCTAGTTTTTTTTGGGATGACGCAGGAAGATTATCTTCGGATGTGTGGCCGAAATATACTTTGAATCGATCTCCAAAGGTTGGAGACGTAGTCACAGCTAGATGGGAAGATGGGAAATACTATCCCGGTATAATTTTAGCTATTTTACTTGAAGGCATACAAGTGAAATACTACGACGGTGTGACTTCTTTGATCGACAAAGAACATGTTAAGATAGTGGACATCGACCAATACAAATCTACGTGGGCGTCGAAGTTGTCCCAGTCTCCGAAAGTTCAAGACAAACCTTTTAACAAGGAAAACTGTGATCCTTACGAAAAAAGAAAACCCCTTCATTTTTTAGCCAATATAGCTTTGGTTGAAAATAAGTTGACCCAAAAAATGGTCGAGGGCACATGGAAGCCATTACAACATGGCGTTTCTCGCAACCGCACGCGACACCAAGGATTATCTAAGCAGCCACGAGTCAACGGATTGGTTCCATGCGGTAAAATGTGCGGAAGATTCTTCAGTCACGCACCCGCTGCCATAGCACATACAAAAGTGTGCAAGTTTAATACTAAGAGAGCAAAAGTAGAAAAAACAGACTTTATGCTTGTTGAGAGTCTTGTGTCGCAGCCAACCTTAACATTTTCTTCTTAAACCACAAGATGGATCTCGTTCCTACTTCGTTGCTTGGGGTACTTGTTGTTATCATCATCGCACTAATTCCCCAAGTTTTGATTAAAGATAAAAACAGAAATGCAAGTGAACAATTTATGAAAGAGAGGTATGCTATGGGGTACACGGCTTGTCTGCTGTTTCTCGTTGTCTATCTCGAGAGTATTTTAGGGGGGGGACTAAAAAATATTAGATTATTTCTCTCGTTTGTCTACGGGGCAACAATGTTGCTATCAACCGCACCCTTTTCAAACGATACGCACATTAAACAGGTGCACCTTTCGGGTTTATTTCTTATCATGTTCTTCACCACCCTGTTTGGGGTAGCTTTAGCTATCGTCTTTCAATCTACAAATAAACGGCAATTCAAGTTGCAAATAGCAATTTTTCTGATTTGCACGTATCTCGCTTTTGTCGGTTCTGCTGCATATTCTTTCTTCGTATTTAAGATAAATAATCATTTGCCACCAATGGATAGAGATTACTATTCCCAAAACCAATGTTACGAGTACGTCTCAATAGCGAGTGCCCTCTTCTACGGAACCCAATTAGCAATTCGACTTAGCATGCTAACTACACGGACGGCGTAAAAGTCCAGTGAAGTTTTTCGCAGATGGCCTTGAACAGATGATCTTGTCTATGTAACTTGTCTTTTCCCTTTAATAACGTAAAGTTTTGTTTGAATTCTTCCAGTCCAAGAATTTCACAAAACTTGAAAAGAATGTAGCTGTAACTCAAGAAGTTCTTGCGTTCTGGGAAAAGCTTTTCTCGTACTTCTTCGAAAGGTTGTTGGATTTGCATAAACATGACCTTGAGTTGGTCTTCTTGCTCCGGAGTGATTCTCGGCGGAGATCTTCCAGTCAATCGACACGCGATGAGCAGGCTATGTTCGTAGTATTTTCTTTCCTTCATTTCTTTCAACACGCATCTTATTTTTGTCGCGTCAACCGCTTCAGGCTTTATCTTTTCTCGCTGAAGTTTATTCATGATTTCTTGAAGAATCGAATCGGGTACGTCACAATTTTGTTTGGCCATGCTCGTATTCACCCACTCAGTAAAATGATTGGCTCTTTTATACTGGAAGCTTGCATAATCCATTTCGTCGTTCCACGACACCGCCGCGCTCGTCGCGTCTTGCGTGTAAATACTAATTCCACATTTTGCACACATGAGACTGCTTTCAACGTCTCTCTTCATTGGTTCGTCGCAATTTGGACAAAAATCTCCATGACACATGTACACAGGCGGAGATTCTCCCATGTGTTCTTTTAGAAATTCGTCGCGAATCGAATGTTTCTCCGAAGCAGTTTCAGTGTCGCGTTTTGCCATGCGAATTGTACGAGTTAAATCAGATCTTTTGCGGAAACGTTGAATGTTTTGGTTGTCGGCAAGCCGAACCAAGGAGTCTGAAATGCTCCCTTTTGCATTGCTGTCCTCTCTACAACTTTTGTATTCTTTCAAATATCTTTCGGCCACAACTTGAAATTCTCGAGCTTTTCGCCCGGTCACGATATCATCTTGTTCAGATTTTAAATCTTCAAGCTGCCTCTCGAGGTCTTTCGTTGCTCTTATGGTGTGTCTCCCGGGTTGCTCGTTAAGCGAAGCCAACGCTTTCTCAAGTTCTTCCATTTTTGCCAATAACGACTCGGGAACAACATTTAAGCGTTTCACCTCTTCGTCTACCACACTTTTGAAGGTAAAATTAATACTTGCATCGCGTTGTTTCTTTTTCGTGTCCTTTTTTTTGCTTTGCACAAACGTCGAAGATGTATTCATCTCTTTGGTCTAATTTGAAAGGTATAAAAAAAATCAATCGATTATAACGATTTCGGGGTGTGGTTCAATGTTTATTTCGTCTGGGTCGACTTCAAACGTGTGATTGCACCAGCGTAACTTAATTTGAATCGATATTAAAAACGTCAAATTGACAAAACACACACAATTTGCTGCAATAAAAACGTGAGACCGGATGAGTACGGCAGTCGTTCCCAAACAAAAGCAAGCGAGCAGTTCAATAACTAAAAAACTAAGGTCTATTTTCTTTGGTTCTTGTAATTGTTCTCGGATTAACGGCAATAGACGCACAATTAACAAAAACGCACCAAAAAAACCAAACACGTTTGCCACCGCCACCAGTGACATTTAGTTTAATTTGAAAGTCTTCCTAACCTAATTAATCGCACGCGTTCCCCCACGGATAAAAGCGTTCTTTGTATCGTTCCCTCGCCGTAATATACGCTTCCCAGAGTCGAAGGGCGCAATTCTTTCAGAAAGGGAATCGGGAATATATCTAACAAAGTTTTTTTGTCCCGAATAAGCTGATTCATTCGCACGTACCTCAACTGTAGACTTTGGTTTTTAATTCCATCTGCAATTATTGTGGCAACTTCGCTGCGCAAATAACTATAAACGATACGCCTCACACCGTCTGGGAGTCGCGTCAAATTCATTCAAACGACACTAATTAACATTCAAATTAAAAAAGTGTGTTTGTTGCCACGAGGAAATTATCGCGGCGTTAATTAATTTGAAATGAGGCTAGTTTTTGCTTGTTCGCAATCTACATGTCCGCGCAAGCGCGAGCGCCCCGAATCGTTCGCTCCGTTGAAAAGCGCGAAGAAGATGAGAGTTTTTCAGGACGCGCTCGATATTCTAAACACGGTCGACACATTTGTCACGGCCGCCGCGTTGTTGCAAGCCACGAACGATATCGACAAGCTTCGAACCAAACAATGTCTCACGTGTCGCGAACAAAAAATAAAAAGTAAGCGACGACCCGAATCGCCCGCAGCTAAATGTAAAGCATTTCTGCAAGACCTCAAGCGCCGGCACCTCGGAACGCCCTGCGCGTGTGGCTGCGGCCTCGTCTTTTCCGAAGCCAACCTCTCGATCCTCGAGTTCGACCACCTCGATCAAGCCACCAAAGTCCATTGTTTGGGTGACTACATTTGGTGGTCATGGAACGGCGGGACACAGGCCATGGAGCGGGAATCCGAGAAATGTCGCGTGATTTGCAAGGGATGCCACAGGATAAGTTCGGCCGCGCAAGCCGCCGCCAACGCCGCACTATGTTTCGCCGCGCAAGCCGCCGCCAACGCCGCGGCCGACCGCCTCCAACTTCTAGGAAAGGGCGGGTACGCCACGAAAAAAAAAGAATACGACGCCAAAAGAAAAAGGCGACAAAAGGACGAAAAACTAGCTTTCCTGAACGAAAAAAAAATGGAAATCGGGCGCTGTCAATGCGGCAAACCGACCTGCGACCGAAGAGTCACGTGGATAAATTGCTGCGCCTTCGACTTTGCGCACAGATCCGGCCCCGACGGCGACGGCGCCAAGGTGGCGGGCATTGCCGTCTTCGTTAGTGATTGGAATAGCCTAGAAACAGCCATTCCCCTCATCGAGGCCGAAATACCGAAATGCAGGCTCATGCACTGCCACTGCCACAAGATACAAGACACGGACGTCCGCTGAAGCCACCACTAGCTCGTCGTCAACTTTCGGACGCCTTTCACAATAAGCACGAGAACAATGATAGGAAGCACTAATGATATAATTTCAAGTAGTATCGTATATTCTTCGAACCAAATACCTTTGGTGATAAAGAGCGCGTTGTCTAATTTCACGAGTTCTTTGGGCCGCCGTATTTGCGTCGCGATGGACGGATTAAGCGCAAATCTAGAAAAGATCGGAAGGTGCAGTAACCCTTCCATCGAAAAGGGACGTTTCCATTGCATTTTTTTGGGCAGAATGTGGCTTGCCTTGACACAATTAATAACATAACAATGACCGCTGAACGGAAGCGACGTCCACACGACAAAGCTCGAATCACTTTTCAATACTGGGAAGCACGGTCCAAGTGGTACGTGGCCGACGTGGAGCGTGTGCCAATTTGGGATGCGCACGTCGAGCATGTGTACGGCTTTTGCCACCCTGTTAAACGCGTCTTTCACCTCAAACCGGCAATCATCTTCTAAAATGAGCAAGTGCCAATTTCTTTTATGGTAATCGTGTCGAAGATATTCGCTGATTGCCTTAATGTGACACGCACTGACGACCTCGTCGGTCGCCGAGCGCCCTCCTTCGATTCCGCGCGATAAAAAAACATGTTTGAACCCTTGCTCTACGCAATGGTTTAGGGTGTCTAAAGCCGGGTCTTTGTTGTTGGGGTTTTGAATGACAAAGACGCAAATTCTATCATTATAAAAATCAATTGTCTTCTTTTTTCTTTTGTCGTTCATTTCTTTCCTTCTCCCGTCGACGCATGAATCTCGATTTTACGTTGGATTTGATACGAGATGGTTTCCATTTCTTGTCTTCTTCTTTTTCTGAAGGAATTGTTTTAAGCTCAGGAAAAGCGTCCGCGAGCTTGTTGATTTCCTTCATCTCGTCGTCGTTTAAAACGTCTTCGTCGTTATCTTCATCATCTTCATCATCTTCGCTGTCGTCGTCGCTGTCGTCGCTATCGATTTCCTTTTGGTCTTCTTCTTCAAAGCCCTTGTCTTCGAGGTCAAGTTCTTCGTTTAGTATTTGTTCGAGCTGTGCTGTCGTGAGATTTGTATCTTCAAGCAAATCTGCTTGCACGCTACCAAATATGTCGTTTGAAGTCAATTTGACAACGGTGTCTTCGTCGTCTCCATCTTCACCATTGGGATCTCTTTCGTCAAGCCTTCCGGGGTCGAGAAGATCCACTGGTTGATGTGTTTCTGAGTTTGGTTGCGGTTTTGGCGTGAGCTTTGACGCCTTGAAAATGCTACATTCGTCGTCGTTTTCTTCATCGCAATTATCTTCGACCGTTCTCCATCGCCTCAAGGGTATGGACGGTGGATCTTGAATGACTAAACAATCATGCATGAGCCACTCTTCCGACCATTTCCCATTTCTCTGGCCGACAATGCCACAAAATGAACATATCACTACAATTTCTGACTGTGCCCGCAAAGAACCAATGTCTGTTTGTTGTTGGCTAATTTGATGCCAAACGCGAGCTTTATCCGACGGCGTCAGATTAATTTCGGCAGTGTCTGGTGGCAACAGCGGAATGTTGTGTTTGGTCAAATGTTTATAAATTTCTTTTCTCAAAGCTATTAGACCATTTGTCGATATGTCTGAATTGATTAGATCAATTTTAATTCCCATGTCGCCACTTGACTCGTCGACAAGCAAAGCTTCAATTTTAAATCCGCCCGAAGCAGCCCCGATTTGTATTCTAATGCCGGCATGATCCGTGTTACAGCAAATGACTCTGTTGTTAATACTTTTAGTGTTGTTGTAGTATTGTGGATAGTCGACAACGAGGTGCGAAGGGAGATCTTCATGTGAAATTGACAACGTTCTTTTCTTTGTCATTTCTAATATTGCTTATTTTAGGTCAAACAGTATCAACGCATGTCTAATTCAGATTTAAAATTGTCTTTGATTCAGGACAGGCTTTGTAGAGTTCATCTATGCTTTTGAATGGAGCCGCTGGTCCACCCGCGAAGTGGTGCGGGTGACCGTGAAAAGCCATCGAGTTCCAATTTGCGGAGTGTTTTCTATTAACCGCACAACAAGATAACTCCTCTGCTTCCTCTTTCGTTGCCAATTTACACCATTCCTTATTTTGGCATCCTCTCGACAAGACCCGATCTTCTGCGGGCTTTCTTGTCTTTTGTACGTCATCCACCCAGAAGCCCGAATCCCAGAGACCGGAATCATTGGGAAGATCGTCGACATTAGTCGTCAACTTGATCATCGAATCAATATCCCTTAAAGAAAAGCCACCGTTGAAGTGATTTCTCCCTGGAGCCCCGGCATAATCTATGTGTTCCGCGCTTCGCATGTACTCTGCAAAATTGTCGTTGTCGACGTGGCAAAACCCCGAATCTGTTTGAAAAACTAAAACCTTTGAGTTTGGCTCTCGTTTTGCGTAATGCCGTAGTTCTTTGTACAAATTTGGATTCAACATGAATCCAGAATACTCTTGTGCGTTATCAAAATTGCTCACGGGTATTTCTCTTAACATGACGTTTTCTATCTGTTTCGAGACGTGTTGAGCAAACTCTCTGTTTTGCGTGCCGTGAAACCACACGATCGGAGCTTCGGGTGGAATGTTTGCGCGGATGTTTTTTAGAACCGTCAGCGACGCGGGATGTTCCCTGGGCTCAACGATAAGTGCAGACTTGAGGAAAGACGTTTCCATTTATCTTTATCAAACGAAAATAAAAATGATTACACAAGTTATCCTAGTTACGTTATCAAGTTTAAAACTGAGGCGGCATCATTGTTCTGCAACCACAACAGCTGTTATGGAAGGAGCAGAGGCCACATCTAAGAGACGCCGGGTACTCAGCGGAGGCTCTGTCTTTGAGTTCCATGCTCTGTTGCAGCTCAACAAAGCGTTGATTGACTGCAACCCTGACGCCTTCGAGTTTCTAGGTGTTAAGGCCAACGAAGTCCATGTACAAGAGAGATTTTGCGAGATGGTACGCATGGGACATTTCCATGAAGAAAACAAGGTTGATGGGTTTAAACAAACATGGGGACAAAACCCTAAGATTTGGAAGACCGTTAATCTCGATCAGAGGACGGTTGAATTCTGTTTTGCAGGAATGTCAATGTTCACCAACACTCTCTATCTAACCCTGAAGATGACTCCGAAGATCACTTTGAAGATCACTTCGAAGATCCGCCGCAAACGATTAAGGCAAACATAGGTTCTGTTTGTGTACGTAAATTTGTAGATAGTAAACAAAATGCCGACTAAAGTTAAATACAGCGAGTTACTTAGTAAGTTAAAGTCGCAGCCGAGCAAGCCGCGCGACAAAAAAAAGTTAGAAAAGCCGGTCGCAGAGGAGCTCAAACTCAAGGGGTTAGGCGGGGGTAATTTTAGTAAGATTCAAAAAATCTAGTTCCGATATAACATGGAGGGTTTAAGTAGAGACGAAAAGTTCTTGCTACAAGATGTTATGTTTAACGAGAAAAAAAAAGGTAAAGACATTGATTTTATGAGAACACAATTAAAAGAATTGTACAAGAAGTTACAAGTTCAAAAACAAGTTAACAAACAACAGAATTCAACAAAAAAAGACGCTTTTAAGATAACCGATAAACAAAAGGAAATACTAAACAAAATTGTCAGCCGGGGTATTGGAGAAGGTGTTCAACGAATTCATAAGAGATTACTAAAAATCTACGAAAATGAGAAAAAAAGGAATTTTAAAGGTGAATGTATTTTTACCGAATTTGACCCAGAACCAAGACCAGCCACTTTGCAACCTGATGGAAAGAGCCGCATAGTACATGGTCAGTGTCTTGGGCTTAATGGGTCAAGAAGCAAACCAAGCAAGTTACGTTGCGCAGTTCCATCGAGGCGGGCAATAGCACTTTTCTTGATGGGGCTGCCTCGATACCAACAAGACAGACAACCACGACACAAAGCAACCGGTGGTGTGAGAACTGCCCCAAAAGACTCCCTAAGACCCGTGTTGCCAACAAAACCGCTTGGAATGGTATTTGTTGACTCCATGAAAATGCCAGTTAGTTTGAATTATAACGTTGACAAATTAGGAAATAAAACGCAAACTCAATATGAGTGGGCTTTTGTCTGTGTCGACGCTCTAACAAAGGTTGCGTGGATTTATCCTGTTGAACAGCTTCCGAACAGAGAAGCCATGCAAGGCACGGGACAAGGAAGATTAAAAGGCACACATTCGCCCCAAGCCACGCAAACCATGGATGGCTTCCAAAAATTTGTACATCGGATTAACAGGACCCGAGAGCAATATTGGGCTACTCAAATGGATGATTGGGAAGCAAAAGTGGAGTCGAAGTATTTACAAAATCTTGAACAATCCGAAGTGAAGGATTCTCTCGTTGGTGGAGCACAACCACCAGAAGAACCAAAAGAGCTAAAGCCAGTTTTGATCACGCACGACAACGGAGCCGAATTTGGAGGCACTAAGCAAGAGGGTGGTTGGAAGCCAAATATCAGAGACCTAAGAGAAAGGTATCAAGGAAAATATTACAAAGAAACTATTACTCCAATCGGGAGATCTCAATACAATTCAATCGCTGAGCGATTTATCAGAACAATCAGAAGATATTTCCACACAAGATATCAACAACATCAACAAAATAAAAATAAGAATAAAGATTTGATAAAAGAAAACATAGATCGTCGCCGAGTAAATAAAGAGAACCTTGATTATGATTGGGTTGCAGACATCGATAATGTTATGATTATGTATAATTCAGCTTATCATAGCACGATCAAAACAAGGCCAATAGATGCGCTGCTTGAACGCGGAGTTACACACGCAGAAATAGCACGTCGTATCCGCGCGGGTGCAAAACAGCGCTATCGAGACGCCGTTACGGACAAAAACTTGCCAGGATTTTCACCATCTTCCCCTCTGAAAGTTGGAGATTTAGTGCGGATTAAAGCATTTAAAGGAGGGGGTGTAGCCACACTCTCGTTTACACGAACGAATGGTAAAGGTAGCGCGGATAATTGGTCTGAATTGGTTTATAAAATTATAAAGGTGCGGAAGAGCAACGACCCGGATTTTGCAAGTGCGCTTTCATACAGAGTTAGGCTGCTTAATTATGACGATAAAAAGAAAGAAAAAGCATACCGTGGCCATATGTCTTTTGATCGCACCCAACTGTTAAAAATTCCGGAATATGATTCTGATGGAAAAAGGTATGACTATCTTCCTGCTGATCAAGCCACTATGCCACCCGATGTACAAAGGCGCTTGGATGAAATACAAGCGAAGAAGGAGCAACAGAAAAAGGAAGCGAAGGAAGCGGAGCGGCAGGAAAAGTTGGAGAAGGCAGCCACAAAATCCACACTAAATTATAACGTTGATGATATATTGAGCATTGATCCAAGCTTTTTTGAAGGAGATCATTGGTACAAGGAAGATACCTTGAGTGAAGACGAGCTAGATCAAGTTAAGAGACTCAAAAAATATGCAAGAGACAAAAAGAAGCCAATCGCAGGAAAAATCAAAGCCGGGTATTTCAACCAAATAAATAAATCACGCGATGGATACTATACAATCCATTTTACACCCGAAGAAAATATGCGGCACAAAGAATTTGATCTTATTTTGACCAACTTACCCGCCGCAAACAAGAGAATTAATAAAGAGGTAAGAAAGGGTATAGACGTTTCCAAACTCGTCAAACTTTCGAGTAAAAATGATTCGCGTCCTCAGTTCCTCTCAAACCCAGAGGCAAAAGCTTTGATGGTAGGGCTGAATGTGGCTGAAACGAGAAAAATGAAGAAAACACTTGAGTGGTTACAGGCAGAACCAGGAATAGAAAATACAATCATTGAATATCAACAAGACAACCCAAAGAAAGGGGCATCAGGACCAAGATATGAAAAATACAAACACGCAACGACTATAGGCGAATTTGTCAAGCGTGGTGGGTGGAAAGCTGATTTTGAACACGATCAAACCAAAAAGTTCCTAACAGTTTACTGGCTAATAGATAAAATCCTGGAATATAGGGACGGGAAAAAAGGACGGGAAGCTAAGGTTAAATGGATTGGACAGTATAAACCAACATGGATGAAAGAAAGTGAAGTAAGAAATATTGTTGATATTCAAGCCAACCGTTATTCAAGTTAGTCAAGAAAAGATTCTTGCTTTGCATCCGCTCCGATCCAAATGTGGGCGTGTCGTGGAATAAGGCAGTGCGTCATACTGTGTTTGAATGCTCTTTTAAAATCCTTGTTAATATTTTTTTGATAATCTAATAAATAGGGTTCTCCAAAAAGCATTGCTGTACTTGGATTGTAATCTGGAGAGATGTCAATCATCGCAACTACTTTGGCCTTTCTTGCTAGTCGTTTCAACATGTGGGCCCTCGCTTCTTTTGGAGCTTCATGCAAAACGTACATCACGGTCGCAAGATCGAATTCTTTGTCGTCCATTTGATAATCGTGTGGATTGCCAAAACTAAATTTTAATTTGTGGTCACTTGTTAAACTCTCTGCCATGTTTAGCATCGCGGGAGCTGTATCTATGCCAAGAACAGACGAGTTTGGCCAGACCTTTCTAATTGTTCGCGACGATATACCAGTGCCGCATCCTACATCGAGGACTTTAGATATATTTTTATCTAAAATGGGCTTGACAAAGTAGTCGAGTGCATGATATCGCAAATCTGCCTTGTACACTGATTTGTCCAAGTAAGACGTAAAGATTGGTGCAACCAGAGCGTGAAATTTATTGTTATTTCCAAACATGTGAATGCGGGGATCTGCCCAATACGGAATTTTTGTTGGGTCATACACCATGCTATTCGTCAGAGCTAAATAAATTGACACTATTAACTTTAGCATGGTTTAATGTATTAATGATTTTTTTACTAGTTATTAAACTTAGGTTAAGGTCAAGTTAGTCGTTAGGTTTTTGTCACACTATACAAATGAAGCGACCTCGTGTGAAGTGGCCAGGTGGAAAAAGAGGATGTTTTGATGCATACTGCAAGCGTGTAAAAGCCTCCAAAGACCCGAAGGTTGAGTGTGCTTTGGTCGGGAAAGAGCTCTCGAAGCTTACTTCGGGACAAGGAAATGTTCTGATCAAGGAAGCCTTTAAACAATTGAGAAAGGAATTGAGAAAGCAATGTGACATTGACGACAAGTGTCTTCCAAAATATCCAGATGGAATTTTTCAGAGAGTGAAACAGGAAGAACGAGCTCGAATGGCTCAGAGAGACGACAATCCTGCTATAATTGAATTTTGCATTTTAATGCCTAAACTCATTGAAGCACTCAGAGATGGTTTAAAGTACAAGAAAGCCCCACAGGTGCTATTTTGCTTAAATTATATAATAGGATTACGCCCAAATGATTTAAACCCTTTGCATATACGCGGAAACGGTTTTCAGGCAAGCGCAGACACAAACATCATACTTGGAGACCACGTTGGTGGTGTCGTCGGAAGCATTTGTAACACCAGACCTTCAAAACAAATTGAAGGAAAGACCAAGCACGCTGCGTATGGGACTTGTCTTATTTGCGACCCAACTGATTATGAACTGGTTTTTTCGGCTGTAAAATGGCTGTTCTCTCCCCAATGCACAGAGATGGTGTGTAACACAAGCCTTAAGGATTTTTTAAACAATGTGCCATCTGGTTTACCAAGGAATAATCATACGTCTGAATACTTAACTATTTTTAAACAAATGGCCAACAAATATCGATTTCACGATGCGGTAAAAAACTGGGGCTCTGTCAGACCGTCGTTTACGCAACAACTCGGTAGAAGTTTTGTCGCTTGCTCAGTTGAACAGGGGCGGTTTCAGCTTTCTCCTGAACTTCGTCCTTTAAAAGCTGTCGAGTTGGTGCTTGGCCACGATCAGTTTAGTAGCAACAATATTAATTACCTTAAACTCACCGTAAACCCACCGAAAGTATCTTCTGTAATGATGCACAAAATTCTACCAAGCAACGAATTCGTAATAAATGGTATTGAAGTCTCTTATGGAGTATACTTAGCAAATTCTGAATTGGCAAACGGCACAGAACCAGTTGTGACAGACGATTGAGGCCATATGGACTCTTCGAGATTCCAAAGCCTTTTTCTTTTTTCTGTAAGAGTTTCACGTGATGAATTCGATTGTCGTGGTGGGAGGGGCGGCATGATTTTATCGCAAATCAAATAATTTTGTGATTCGTATTTAGTCGTCGAATCTATTTTTTTGGGAACAAAAGCGGAAACGTGTCCATTTGCAGTAGTATAATTGTTAAGCTTGCAAGTATGATGTATTTCGCATTCTTCTTGAGTGGGAAATATAGGGATAACATATAGTCCAGAACATTTAAAGGGTTCTGTTTCTTTGGACTCTAAATACAACGACATGCAACCGGCAAATAATTGTTTGGTGTCGAATTCTGTTCCCTCGCAACGTGGAAATTCTACTGGTTTAGAGGAAATCTGTTTTGTTTTCACAATGTTATTTACTGGCTGCTTGGGCTTGAAACTATCAATCTTAGGAAGCTTAGGAAGCTTAGGTAATTTAAACTTGATCTTTTCAAAAGAAGATTTGAGAGGAAGGACATTCTGATCATCAGTGAAAACTGAAATCATAAAACCCAAAAGTAGAACCAGTAAAAATAACCATATCACAAACATGACATTAACTAGTTAATGTATTTTTTTTTACTTAAGCTGCGGTGCTTTGGAGTAAATTTTAAAGTTTTCTAATCCAAAATATGAGTAGAAAAGGTGCTGTGGGGGCTTCATTATTGCCGGTTTGTAGAGATCCAACGTATAACAATCTATACTTTGTTCTTAGCAGAGAAAGAAGACAACCAAAGTGGAATGATGGTGATAGGTGGTCTGATTTTTCAGGTAGTGTCAAATTTAACGAAAAGGGAGAAATTTGCGAATCTCCGGAAGAAACTGCGTCTAGAGAAGCGTGGGAGGAGAGTTGCGCAATCTTGAAATTTAGAGAAGACGACGAAACTCCTGTGTTAAGCTGTGAAACTCTTAACAAAACGCTCAAAGACGGAAATTACATTTTAAAAATTATCTTTGAAAGACCAAACGGACCAAGTTACGTAACCTACGTAGTAGAAGTTCCTTTCCAACCAAAAATCAGTCAATTGTTTCAAGAAACCATCAAATGTCTGACGCAAAGAATGCCACATATGCGAGCCAATGAAGTTACGCAAAAGATATCAGATGTTCATCTTGCTAAATTGTTCCCAGGTGTCACACACCCCTCGATTAATCCCGAAACTGGATATTGTGATCGTAGCTTTACAGAAAAGGCTGCTATACATCTCTTTAGTGTCCCCCAAGTAGTAAGAGCGCTAGAAAACAACGGTTGTCTCATCCAAAAATTTGGAAAAACCGAGTACATGCGGGAGAACTTTATGTCCAGGATGACTGTAATTTTAAGACAGCTCTCATTAATAACATCAGACAAATTTCAAGAAATGATACAAAACAGACCAGATGATGTAGTCACAGAAAGTCACATCAAGTGGTGTTACGATGTTGAAGAAAATAAACAGCAATAATAAATATGAAGATTCCATCTACGTTTGGGTGGGTGCTAATTTCTCTTTTGATGTTCGTTGGTATACAATGGTTTTCAGTTGGAGTTCACATGTATCAAGTTAAAGACTTGTACTATCCTTATGGCCCCCTTGGCCAAGTTCAAGGTAAAACACAAGATTCGTTTGGTCCTAGAAACAAGGGATGCAACTTGTATCAACGCCTAAGCGCCGGGAAGTACCTCCAAAATGTCTCATTGCGAGATAGGATTCTGAACATGGTTGACGCTACATTAATGGTCTTTGTGTTCATTGCAGTCGTAACTCTTTTAATAACATTTCTAGTTCCAAAGGTAAACGAATACGTATTCAAAACGAGAGTAACAAAAATTTCTCTTTTCTATTTACCTTTAGCGTTGGCTTCGTTTGGATGTGTAAATATGCTGTATTCATCGCTAACTCAAATTTTCTTCGCTGATTCTAGCGCTGGTTCTCAATACAAAGCCATTGCTCACGACTTCTTGGGGTCGTATGCGCAATACACCACACTCAATAACAACGAATTGAGCGCAAAGATCCTTTGGTATGTGCAAGTGACTCTTAATTTAATTGCTAGTTGTGCCGCTCTTTGTTTAATACTTGTTCTGTTTGACAACAACATTTCAAGTTCAGATGTGTGGCTACAAGACTCGGCTAACTTATCAAAAGTAGATCTCAGCCTACGATACCTGGTTGGCTTTGGGGGTCTGACAACCTGGTTAATAGGAACAGTATTTGCATTTACAAATCCCAACACTAAAATTGCGCCTTACTTCCACGCTTGCGCAAAGTAAGAATTATTTAAGACAAGCTATGATCTTTTTTTTGATTAGTAAACCAAGAAATGCCTGTTACATCTGCCTTAATTGTTGAACCTAGAAACTACACAACTCTGGATTACGTGATTAAAAACGTTAGACAAGCTTTGCCAGACATACCCATTTATCTCCACCATGGATCTGAAAACGAAGATCTCGCAAAAGCCATTCAATCTACGGTTGAAGATATGCATTTAGTAAACATGCAACGAGAAAATCTCACAATTTTAGACTATTCCAAGTACATGACAACTCAATCACTCTATGACTCCTTACCTTCTGGGCACACGGTTGTTTTTCAAACAGATTCAGCATTCTGTGATCCAACTCATGCAGAGACAAAGCCGAGGCTTGAAGAATATACGAAATATTCCTATGTTGGTGCTCCGTGGGCCAAAAAAACCGGTTACAGTACAAAATGTGATTTGCACGAGGATATTGTTGACTCCGAATGCACGTTTGGGATTGGCGGAAATGGTGGGTTTTCGTTGCGAGACACCGAAATGATGTCTAAGCTTACAAATATGGGCAGACCCGAGCATCCCGAAGATACCAAACTGACAAATCGCTGCATAAGAACAGAAGGGTGTATGTTACCACCACTTTTGCACAGTGGAGAATTCGTCAATCAACACATGGATTTTACAAGCGAAATGACCGATTCTAATACCTTTCGCGGGGTAGTTGGTCGTGAATGTTTAAAAACGGAACGACTTCCACTCGCTTTCCATAAACCAAATCAACCGTGTACTAAATCCTTCTATTGTCCAGCTCGAGAAAACATGCCACCCCTGCGCACAATGACGCCCGAAGAGACAAAAATAAAAATAGAGGAGATTCTCAAGAATTAATATGCTTGTTTATGGTATTTACTAGCCTAACTCCCGCTTTCAAGGCATCCCTGTTATCCAGGCGTGCTATGTGTGGTTTCTGTTTCAATGCACTGAGCATTTGCCCGCGCAATGGCTTCTTCCAAAAGAGTTTGTCAGTTGACGAGATTTCTTTGATAGTGCTTAAAATATTCTCTTTTTGCTGCCCACCACCGCCAAACCACCCCTTTGGCTTTACATCGCATACATCTTTGTTTGCGCCGTATTTATTCTTAAATGCTTCTACAAAGAGTTTGTCTTCGTGGCAATTGAGATGTCCAGGTTTTACGGAAGTAAAATTTCCCATGCTGTGGGCGTGCAAAGCATGCACCCCTGGCAAATAACTAAACATATTTCCGACAGTTCTCTTCATTATATGTACAGTAAAGACATTTTTGAGATTGTGTGACATGTAAGACACCGAGTCGTGTCCGGTTGTGTACAAATGGATTGTGCCGCATTCTCCATTGCCGCATTTCTCGAAATATTTGCCGTTTCCGAGATGAGTATAAAAACCCGCAAGACTAGTGGGCGGAATCAGGCGTTTCGCGATGTTTGAAGAAGATCGAATAGCCGATCGCCCGAGTCCCGGGTTGAAAGCGTGGCACTCTACCATTTGAGCCCCTTGGGGTTTATTCCGATTAAATCTGGTTGTGACCCAAACTGCTAGTCCACCACCAAGCGAATGTCCGGTGGCGTAAATTGAATGATTCTTGTACTTTTCTACCACCAACTTCAACAATTCATACGACTGTAAAAATCTGGTACTTTTTCCTTCAGAACCTGTTGCAATGGCCCTGTCCGAGACGAGCCAATCCTCAGCCGTAATGCTTCCACGGTAAGAAGTGATTACTTGCTTTGTGACATCATTCACAAAAACTCGCTGTTCATCTGTCGTGAATGCCAAGTCTTCTTTGAATCCTTCTGGTATGGGACGCATGTTCCTTTTTGGATCCTTGGGATCATCGTAAACTTTCACCGATAGCATTGCGCATTTGTTGGAAAATTCGTAGAATGGAACATAAACTCGAAGGAAATCTATAATCTGATGAGCAGTCATTGGCTTGGGCTTCCTTTGCTGAATTTCTCTGATGTGTTTTACAGCGTCGCACAAGAAAACTTTGTTGCATTTTTCTTTTGAGGGCGACCCCCCCATGTGGTCTTGTCTTGTCTTGAATTAAGCAAATATTTTTGATTTAAGGAGTAATGTTCATTAACTCTACGCCGCCAAGAACTAGGTTAGTCGGGAATCCAACCCTTCCCGTAGACCCACTTCATCCCCTTTGGCGCCCTCCCCCGGGGTTTCTTAAATATGGTACTAGCTCTAGCTAAGTGTTTTTGCTTTGCCTTTTCTTTAGCTATTCTCTTTTTCATTTTGATGTCCTTTTTCTCTAGCTTTATTTGTTCCTTTTCCTCTCTCTTCTTCCGTTTGTACTCGCGTCTCTCATCGGCTTCCTTGAGCCGTTCTTGAACTCGTTGTTTCTTTAATGCGATTCTCGCTTTCTCTTTTGCTTTGAAAAGATTTCTCTCTTCCCGTTTTATCGCATTGTTCATTTTCTTCAGGTACAAGATTGTACGTTTTACGGCACGCTCGGCTCTTTTGCGATCTTTTTCCGAGGCCAATTGGTGGCGATTTTTCAAACGCTCCATACGTTTGGCAATCTTAAGTTGATCTGCAGATGTCCGCACTTTTTGTTTCTCGAGTTTTTTCTTATCTCTCAAATATTTTTTGATGTAGCTCGAATAATCAATGTTGTTACAAAACCGCTTATACAAGGAAGCAATCTGTCTCTTATTTTCTGGTTTATTGAATTTGGCAATACTGGTCATTTCATCAAGGATACATTCGATATATTTTGTCCTGTTGCAAACACCCCTGTAAATCTTCTGGTCAATTGTCTCTTTTCCACCTGGTCCCACGGATAGAATTTGGTGGGCGTGAACAACCCGCAGCTTTTGCGGTAAATTAACATGACTATTGAATCGTACACCACGACCAACAATCTGCTGTCTATCTGCGAGAGAAAATTGAGTTCCAAGGATAATTAGATTCTCCACGTTTTTAAAGTCAAGTCCTTGTTTCACATTAATTAAATAAATATCAATCTGTTCCTTGTTGCCGAATTGGCTCTCAGCCACGGCTTCGTTCACGCTCATTCTCTTTGACGAGCGATTAAATGCGGATTTGATGGTCTCGTTTTTGTGAGCTAATTTTGGATCAAACAGATTATATATTAACGCTTCTGATGCTTCCTGCTGCTCGCCGGTTCTTTTTGATCTCCCTCCTTTAATGACACAAATCGTCATGTCGTTATGGCCAAATATTTGTTCGCCGTCTTCTAATAACCTTTCCAAATACAATTCCATGCTTCCATATTGCAGTTTTCCGTCTGAACCTTTACTGTTGACAAAGTCAAAGTAGATTATCTGGCTTCTTGGTATTGTTGTTCCGTTTTCGTCCGTGTACGCGTATTTAGCACTAGTGAGAATCTCTTCGACTTTATCCATTTTAGGTACCTTTTCACATTCGTCTTCGTCGCAAGACGGATCTTTCACAGAATAATTTTTGCCCCTGAGAACAATTCCATCCAGCAATTTCCTCGGTTTTAAGTATGCCGGTGAGTCTTTCATGCTAACAAAGCTTTCATCTTCGTCTCCACCAGCAAATTCTGCCATGCCGATGCCGTCCAAATCTTCGTCGTCGTCGTATTCTTCTTCTCGGGCCTTGGCGGGCAAGGTTGCTTCCACTGCATCAAAGTGGTCTTGGTCAAGAATTGCTGGAACTACTTTGTAATCCAACCTGGGGAAATTATCTTCGCTGACTCCAGCAATGGATATTTTACCGCGTAAAAGCACATGCAGAAGCTCTTTGAATGAGTTCTGTAGGTTTGGTTTTTCCCGATACTTGTTTCCAACACGCGTTCTAGTGAACATATTCCATCGTAGAAACCGCGATTCTTCGTCAAGTACGCAACATTGGTACATGGCGTTGACCACGTGAGAAATTTCGCTTGGATATTTGTCTATGGGCGTTGCGGACATGTACAGGACCCTCCTGGCTCCACGGACTAAAGTACGCACGGTAGAACCGCGGGTTCCGTCGACATTTTTAATGAGGTGACATTCGTCGCAAATGACTAAATAGTTTCTTTTCCCAACGTGGCTTTTGAGCCAACTCTTGTATTTGTCAGAGTTAATATCGTTAGCGCTGTATGATTTCCACACACATCGACCATAGTCTTTGGGCGATAAGAGTGATTTTGCATCTTCTTTCAATTGATGCAGTGGTTTTGTATCTGAAAATACAAACACGGCGTCTCCTTCGAGCGCGTGGAAAAAAGCTTGAATTGATGCCAAAGCCGAGAAGCTTTTTCCGGTGCCGGTCTCGTGAAAAACCAACCCCCCGCGCTCGCGAAGGACCATTTGAACTACTTCCTTTTGATAGTCTCGTAGAGGATACTTTCCTTTCCACAGCTTGTTAACATCCGCAAACTCTGGTTCAACAAAGCTATGTTTAGCAAATAAATCGATTAAAGCTTGTTGCCATGAAATAGGTTGTGATTTTCGAGAATCAAACCACGTATCTAAATATTTCATGTGTGCAGACCACTTGCCATTTTCGTCTTTGCTAACTCCAAAAGTAATTAGATTTTCAAGGGTGTAGTCGCAAGCTGTGGTATTTTTGCGAATGTGAGAGAAGTAAAAACTATTTGGAGCTTTTTTATCTCCTGGTAAAAATCCTTGCACAAACTCAGGAAAAGACAATTCGTAAGCTTCATTGAAGAATACCGGCGATAGTGTTCTATTTTCCACCAATTTTGCAAGAACATCGTTGTATTGATGACCAATTCGCTTGCAACCTTTTTGTTCTGAATAGTTGATGTAATCTATGTGTTGTTTCCTATGCAGACTTGGTTTGTTTACAAAGAATTCCCCGCTAATCATCTTTGCATTATTAAATATTTTAATAATAACGATGGACAAATCGCAGTTTCTGAATCCTACAATTTATCAGACTTGGAAGAACAAAGACGACGAGGTTGCGCTTGGGGACAGCGTGAGCTCTTTCAAAACATCTGGATTTAATCATGTGTTGGTAGACGATTCGGAGATGGATATTTTTGTGAAAGAAAAACTTTCAGCAGAAGATTTCCAATACTACCTTGAACTTCCGCTTATTGTTATGAAAGCAGATCTTTGGAGAATTTTAGTGATATATGAAAATGGGGGTATTTATGCCGACGTAGATTGCGCACTTGCGGTGCCATTTAATTCCTGGGAAGCACTAGGAAATGTCATGGTTACGGAAGATAATACTCTTTTAATTGGAAAAGAGAAATCTCACTGGATCTGCAATTGGTTTTTTGCGGCAACTAAGCCGCACCACCCCGTACTTAAAGAAATACTAGACGAGATACTACGAAGAATCAAAAATATAAACTACTTAAACATACATTTTGTGCATAACACAACGGGACCTTCAGTCGTCACCGATATTATACGTAAAAAATTAGATCTTAATTTTACGGGAGACTACGCCAAGGGTAACGATTCTACAATCGTTTTAAATAGTATGTTTGTAGGTAGAAAAAATAGCGAGTATATCAAACATTTCAATAAGGGGTCTTCGTGGCAGTACAAACGATTTGTTGTGTGGCTTGACCACAACTCTTTATTATTCGTTGGTATGTTCGCAATCTTGGTCATATCGCTCATCGCACCTTGGTTGTTTCTTTAATATATATCATCGTCACCCACACACCCAAAGGGACCCATGTGGGCAAGTTGGTTTGGCTGAAATATGGGCCAACAACCAGGACATTTGGGGCGGTTTATGTTAGGATCTATATTTTCCTTGTTTTGCTTGTTTGTATCTAGACTAGAATCAGTTTCCAAATATGTTGTATCTGATTCTGATTCTGATGGGGCATCTGGAACAGTCTCATGTTGTAGCATGTATGCTGGAAAGTGAACGATTGGGACAAGGTTCGGCAAAGGGTCGTTTTTTCTCTGCGCGGCCCGTTCTTTTTCGTTGTGGTCAACTCCGCGAAGACACCAATGACCAAACCCAGATTTCACATCCTCGAATACTCGTTTACTTTCGTTTGGGTCCAAATAAACACTTTCGCGGGTGTACTCGCCACATTGGCAACGCGTGGCGACGTAATCGCCGAGGTGGTCACGCGAGAGGTATAATTCTGCCCTGGTGTCACATCGAGGGCACAACGGGTCTTTTCCAGTGTGTATACAATTCATGAGGTGGCTAGTCTGGACTGATCTCTGAACCTTAACCTAGGTTACTAGGTTACCTAGGCTACGTATTTAATATCAGGCATAGTAATAAAGATGGAAAGGCTACCGGCTGAGTTAGTCAAGCACATCTACGAGTTCTGGCCTCGGTACTACAGCCCCGCTTCTTATCAAGCGGCAAAAAAAATATCCGACGCACGAGTAGAGTTCGAGAGCGCAAATAAGACATACAAGAACCGATGTTTCACGTGGGTTGACGTGTTTCGTAAGACTACAGTTCACAAACTTAGTGAGTCCATTCTTTCGAGAGAAGGCTCCTCTGCGTCTGATCTCCTTTCAACTGTGTGCAGAATTTCCAAGTACGCGCGGTTGGAAGTAGAACGAATACTCAAACGATTGATAGCTCTAAATCGCATGCGCATATTTTACTACCATTATCTATTAACGCACTACGAGGAACTCGAGGACCAATTGACTGACGCTAATGTTTATTGATTGATTACGGATATAACCTCGTCGAGCACCCGTAGTTTCCGTAGTTCGTAATCAGGGTGCAAATCGTTGGACTCACCTATGGGCGCAAAAGGTACAAGTCCTCTTTTTTTATACGTTTCTTCAACTAAACTCGATAGCGTCGGTTGGATTTTTTTGATGTATTCTTTAACTTCTTCTGCATTGTCCTTGACGAGAACAAACAAATGATGTTCATAGTTGTCTTTAGAACCCCACGAACCTTCTCCTGGGTCGTCTTCATACCAATGAGGAGAACTAGAAGTCCACTCTTCTTCTTTCAGTTTTTTAATCTTGAATTTACTTAAATTTAAAAGAATAAGACACCACGCGTACTGTCCGATATGTGTATCAATTGATCTTTTATTCGTCATGCACAAGGTTCTGTAACCGTTTAGGGCACCAGCTCGAACATAACACACCGAGGCCCCAGTCATGCTTGCATTTTGAAAGATTATGGGCGGTTTATTTATGCTATAGTTATATGCTATCATCAACGTGCATATTGGAAAAGTTTCTCCAAACATCTCCTTCTGTTGTTTCTTTTTGATATGGTCGTCGACATGTACTCCCATTCCTCCGAACCCGACCTCAAAAGGCAACATCACCCTTGAAGTTCCAGCTAGTAATTTGAAATCATCATCTTTGCTGCTTTTAAGGAAACATTTTACGTGGTTATGGGCATCTCTGGTACATAACAAAACGAGTCCTTCCTTGAGATTGTACTCGATAGACCCGGCAGCTTGCCTCGTCATCGGAGTCTGAGTCTTGGCGCTTTTCACATACTTTTTCAATTTTGTGCTAGGGTTTGCTAGAAACTCGTTTAGCATGCTTGCTTTTTAACACTAAACATTTTTAAACGATTGGAATGCAGCTACACGTATCCTCGGTAGCACAGGCCTGGAGCCATTCTAGTTCTCCGTTAAACACGCTTGACAAGCTCCAGATAATAAGCAGAGCTTTACTTACAAACGATAGTATGATATATGCTCTTTCGTAATTTCTGAAATTCACAGTGCCTCGAGAACCATTAATTACGTGTGCAGTGTTTACAAGACCAAAAGATGCGAATAGAACAAACACAACCGTGATTAAATGCTCAATAAATTTTGGTGGTTCTCCTTCTTCCGATGTGGTGACGCAATTATCCGAAATGCATTCTGATTTTCTACTTTTAAAGTCGGAAAACGCAGAATACCATTCGTCAAACGTACCAAACCACACCGCTATCAACAAGACCCACCCCGCGATTAAAGGAATAGCACTCTCTAAGCTCTTAGCATTTCCCCGGGCAACGGATGCTTCGATGTTGTATCCCTGCAACATTTGCGCAAAAGTCGCAAGGAATATTATAATTATGTAGTTACGTAGTCTTATTCCGGAGAGAACAGCTAGAATCACCGCCATGCACGATGCCGAGACGCCGTATTCTAGCCACCGGAGTGGGTTAGATCCGTTCTTGATGCTCTTCAGATAAAAGCCGGTGCCAAATCCGTTTGTCGCGTAGGCAAGGTGAGCCAGCGCCGTGACCGCTGTAAAGGCGGCCGTGAGCCAGAAAAGATCAATTTCCATGTCGCTTGTTAGCCCCTTTTCGGGCCAACAGTTACACTTGTCGCAGGCGTCGTCTCCTTCAAAGCTGCTTGTTTTATTTTTAAAGAGTGTCACGGAAGTTTTCTTTGGAGTTTTGATGTAGTAGTAGGCTATTAATGCGACAAGAAGCAGCAAGTGTAAACCAAAAGCTCCAAAATTTAGCGTTAAAAGACTGTCCATCTGGTTGTTATTGGGTTACATTTTTCTCTTTTTTGCTTTTGGTGGTTTGTAGTTGTAAGCTATTAAGAAGCTGTCTGCTAAGTCATCTTTTTTTGAACTTTGCCCAAGCAATAGTAACCATTTGTTTTGGAGAGGATGAGACGTGGATGTTTGAATCAGTATTGTCTTGACGACTTCCACCGCCTGCTTTTTGCGCTGGGCGTACGTCAACCCACGACCCTCTTTTCCTAGTTTGGTTCCGGGTGATACGCATTTAATAATTATTTGTTGACTTTTCAACACAAAGAATGTCTCGATGCAATGTTGTAAACATTTCATGGTGGTATTAACGACCGAAGATTTCATTCCAACGGGCTGCTGTTCAATCAAAACAACCTGAGGATTCCATTGTTTCTCTTCGCAAATATGCTTCAGCGCTAGGGTTGTAGCGCGAGCAAGATCAGAAATTGTGGCCTTTTTGGGGAATTCTCCTTTATCCCAGTATGCGTGCACGTCGACAACTTCCCACCCAAGCATTTGCTTTGTCTCGCCACCGTCGGTTTCCATGTAGCAATAGCTCAAATGACTGGAGCCTACGTCAAACGCTAAAATAGTTTGCATCGTTTGCGTCGTTTGCATTCTTCTTGATTATAATGTTTTGTTTTAATAATAATTTGAAAGTCATGGCTGACGCAAGTTCAATAATTCAGACAGTTGCTATTAGAGTGCTTGAAAGATTTACGGAACTTCCCGCCCCTGTAGCTAGAATCCTTACCCCGGCTGTATTACCGGAGGTTCTAGAGCCTCTAATTTCATATGTTAAAGATAAAAATTTAACTATGGAACAATCCGAAGTTTTTATAAGAAAAGTAGTCATAGTAATCGCTGAAACAATACGAGAGTTTGTCGACGAAGATCTAGATTTTAATAGCTTTGCATCCATACTGCGCAAGCAAGTCGCCATTTTCTTATCGCAAGCAACACAAGAGATGAATCACAAGCTTGTGACAAAATTTAACAAATACGTCCCAGTAACATGGGAGCGCGCAAACAAACCTTTGTTCACTAAATCACAAGATGTTATGTTAACTCAGAGAGGAGTTTCTTTACATAATAGAGACAAAGACGTATTTTCGCAACAAGCAGAACGACCAGTGCTTGATACGGTGGACGCAAACGAGAACACCAGTTACGACTACTCGAGAGATGTGTGGGAGCGATTAAACATACACAAAAAAGAGAAAGAGCTAGAAAATATTACCAACTATACTTTCGTTAAAACCCAGACGGGTTCTATGATTTAACTCTAGGGGCTAGAAGGGGCGTAGGGGGTTCTAGGGGGTGAGCTGGGGCAGTAAGGCTCGTTTCCATCAAAAATAAATGACTGTCTCGGTATGTTGTACGCAGCGCTGTCATATGATTCTTCAATGTCGTCAGGAAAATTGACTTCTGAACTTGATGATAAACAGGACAAGAGGTCTTCCTTGTCGCTTACATCTTCTAGGTCAGTGTCTTCGGGTGTTCCAGGTGGTGTTCCAGGCGGTGTTCCAGGCGGAGTGGCGTAATCCGGAGGTCTGTACGGTGGAGAATCTGGCGCGGCCTCTGGCATATCCACCATGTCTTCAATAGAACCATCATATCCACTCTTGTACTGGGGCGAGTCGGGTGGTTTGTAAGGTGGCGAGTCGGGTGGTATGTAAGGTGGCGAGGCGTTTTGCGTAAATTCAGGAGGTGGAGGCGGTGGAGATGGAAGAGTAGATTCCTCTACTTGAACCTCGACGTGAGAGATATTTAAGAACATGGGCTGTCCATATTCATCCACCGATGGAAATCCAAGAACAAAATCATTTGGAGGGGGTGTGCGATGCTTAAATGGTGGACTATTTTTGCCATTAATTGTTGCAAGAAAGTGATGTTTGGTGATGCTCAATTCCACAATGACATGGTCAACAAAATGATCAGTTTTGCGCGTGACGCCTGTATTTGTTATTTGGTTTTGCCAATCGTCCAACGCTCTGGTATTGGTGATGAGTTTGTTGATTCTTGGATTGTAGTGATATAAAATGGTTGCAAAATCGTCGTGGTCGACCGGAGACACATTAAAACACCATTGCTTAAAATTCTTGCTTGGGTCAAAGTTTCCTGATTTGACAAAAGTCATTCTAGCCTGATTCACTTTGCCAATGTGTGCTACCATGGTTTCTTGGTGGTCGTCAGATAGGACCAGGGGACAACGAATCCAGGGCTCATTTTTGGGTGTTTTTTCCGCCGCCGCCAATGTAGTTTTTATGATTTTTTTTCTTCCAACAAATTGCTTTTTTTGCCTACCAACAAAAAGTACATTGTTTGTGCGCGCAGCGTTAAGGTTTGATTGTTTTGGTTCAAGAAAAACGTCAGAATACGCCGTTCCTATTTTTGCTTCTGTCCCGGTCACTATGCATTCGGTAATCCCTTTAATTTTCGTGTCTGTAGTATAAGTACACGCTTCGATGAGCACATCAAGCGCTTCTTCAAAGGAAGCTCTTTGAATTGGCGTTGCTCTAGTTCTTCCCATACCATGTCGGTTGACACTATTGAGATAACCATCAAAAGTCATGGCATCAACCATGAGCATTATGTGTCTGGCGGAGACACCCGTTCCTAAAACTCGCGAGCATTCTCTAAAGAGACTTATGGTGGTGACCTCGATGCCAAAAGTTTCATACATCATATAAATGTTGTTTGTATGTGTTCTTTTGAAATCGATTCCTGGAGAAATTGCTATTCCGTACATGCTCGTTCCTTCTGCTATCAAATCAAATTCTTCTTTCATATCATGGGTTGTTGATTTTTGAAGGTGTATGTTCTTTATGCCTTTCACTCCTCGGAGAACAATTTTCTCTAGCATGAACTTCAGTATGTTCCAACAGACATTAGCTGGGTCTGGGAGTTGTTTCTTGACTGAAAGTAGCTTTTCAGCGCTATGTACACACAAGTAAACGTTCCACGTTTCCGATGCGTAAGGAGAAGTAAATACAACAACACCTCCGGATTTGTTGAAATATTCTCGTATTTTGGCAGCAACAAACGATGGTTTAAATATCTTCTTGTCTTCGTGTACACGTTGCAATTCGTGATGTAAACTAATAACTATCAACGGTGTTGAAGGGGTTATATCGTCAATTAAATGCTCGTTGTTGCTAAGCTTTAAAAAGTTAGACATCAAGCATGATTCTTCATTAGATAAATCTTGCACCTTGCGTACTTCCGCTGATTTAGATGCGTCGCACAAAGTCGAATAAATGACATTTTCCCCAATCGCTTTTGCTGAAACTTCAGACGTGTTGTAAGGGCTCAAAAGACGTATGTACATAATTGGACTTGAAAGGTTTTGAGTTGCATCCAATATTTCGCGTAATCTGGGAACTCCAGCTGTAACAGTGGCGTTTCCTTTTCCTGCGCTGTGAAATGTATTTAATGTCATCTGCATAATTGGTTGCGCAAGCGATTGTGCAGCGATTGTTCCAGGCATCATTCCACCGGGGACTAACGCCTGTTCAATTTTCTTAACATAGAGTTGATAAAGAGACTTTGGCATGTAAAACCCGACATTTTCCAGCATGTGAAGTTTGACTGAAAGCAAACTAGGAAACGTGCAATCAAAATCTTCTACCCAACGGTAATTGTCAAGAGAGGTTGGGTTTGCATTCCTCCATTTGGTAGAGAATCGTGTTATATCAACCGGAACTAGAAGTTTTGCGGAAAGATTATCATAAAAGAAAAGTTGACATCTTCGAACTTTGTTGCACAATCTTTGGCAATCTTTGTCCTTAAAAAAGTTTGAGTCTTCAAGCGCTTTGCTATGGACAATTTCAAGTTTAGATGCATCAAATCCATCTCCCCCGTACAATGGTTGAAACAATTCTCCACAAGCATTCACAACAGATCCTTTAAACGTACATTGTGTAGATTCAATCATTTTGCTGACCCTTCTACTAATGTAACCAGTTTGCGCAGTCTTGACTGCCGTGTCTACGAGTCCTTCACGTCCTCCCATAAGATGAAAGTAATATTCTGACGGTGAAATGCCAGTGTAATATGCGTTACAAACAAATCCATGAGAAAGAGGTGTGTGCTCATCGTGAGAAAAACATGGTAATGTTCTAGAGCTAGCGTCTCCGGTTGTAAAAATTCGTCTTCCGCTAACCATTTGCATTCCCACGCAGCCACTGATTTGAGAAATGTTAATTGCAGAGCCTTTACTTCCTGAATTTACCATTGTTAAAAGTCCGTTATCGGGGGTACTTCTTGTCTTATAACTCAGAGACTCTAATGCGCGAACCCCACAATAGTCAACGCATCTCAGGAGCGAATCCATTTGCTGCTCTTCAGACATGATATGCTTGTGATTGCTGATGAAGTTAAAAGTCTCTCCTATTTTTTGAGAAATTTTTTCATGTGTATCATTGTCTATAAGAGAATCCTGAAGGCTGCAGGTAAAACTGTGGTAAGCTAGGAATGCAATAGCCATTCTCTGCGTATTTGAAAGAAATGCAACTGCGTGTTCTCCCACTTCGTCTCTACAGACTATGTCCAAAATTCCACCTGGAGCACTTCCCATCATTGATTTGTCAATTCTTCCAGATAGGTGTTTTCCATTTCGAATAACTACCACGTTGTCATATTCTCTTGCTTCTTCAAGCTCCTTTCCTTTTCCCGACTTGTTTCTTTTGTCTATTAAGTTCAAGTCGTGAGGCAAAAGACATGAAAACAGTTGTTTTCCAGTATAGAGTACCTCCGGCTTCAATACAGCTGGACACAAGGTAGAAAAATTTTTCCAAGTGTCTGATTTTAAACTTGAAATAATCTGCATAGCCGTTTCTCTGGTTATAAAGGTATCTTTCTTGGTCAAAAACCATATTCCCAACAAAACATCTTGTATCATTCCAAAAATTGGTTGTGAATTAGAGGGCGATATGAGATTTTTGCTGATGCCCATGACATGTTCGGCCTCAACAACTGCCTTATAGTTTTGCGGGACGTGCATGTTCATTTCATCTCCGTCAAAATCAGCATTGTAAGGCGTTGTGCATTGTACGTTGAGGCGGAATGTTCTTTCGTTATCTATGATTTTAATCTTGTGCCCCATGAAACTGAACATATGCAAGCTTGGCTGACGATTAAATAAGACCACGTCTCCATTTCTTAAATGCCTTTCAACGATATCACCAATTTCAAGTTTTTCTACTTGATGATCCAAATCTTCTTGTTCGAGGTTCTTGATCTTTATTGTTTTCTGTCCCTTGAGGATTGCGTTGCATTTTCTGGTCTTCAGAATATTTTTTAGCTCCACAATGTTATAAACGTTAACCTTTTCAGGGAACGTTTGCTTTTCCGCAATTTCTCTTGGAACTCCCAGTTCGTCTATGTCTATCTGTGCATCTGGAGACACAACAGAACGGCTAGAAAAATCAACCCTTTTCCCGCAAAGATTTCCGCGTATTCGCCCTTTTTTTCCCTTAAGTCGGGTGGCAATGGACCGCACGCTCGTTGTTCGCACATGAGCATTTGTTTTTTTTACATTTTTTGTGTCATTCATCATATAAATAGCAATATGAGCATGAAGCTGCTCTACAAGTCTTTCATAGGAAGAACTCCTCTTCTCTTTTGCAGCTTGTATTTGCTGATTACATTTTACAATGTCCTGAAGCTTGAGAGTTAGGTCGTCGTGTCCACGAGTCCTAGAAGATTCCGACGACGCTATACTTGGGCGCATTGCCGTAGGAGGACAGAGCATTACAGTGATCAATAAGTCCTCGGGTCTGTTGTTTCCCAGTAGTTTCTTTGAATCTGCATCGCTCACATTCGTAAATATAGACCACGCATCATCCGGTCCAAACGCGTCAACTGCAAAGCTGTACTCTTCGTCTGTTTCAAAATCATCTCTAGACGCATGCGAAAAGTCCTTTTTGATGAATAGTCCAGCTCGTGAATAAAGTGGTTGTATAGCTCCACAATGGGGACAGTTCTTGACGCATCGAGACTTCAAAGATAACGAGGCGAGTCGTTTCTTGTTCTTTTGCGGAAGAGTATAGCTACTTGGTTTCGTATTTTCTAAAAGCGCCTTTGAACAGAAGAAACACACCGAACGTAACATTTTCAATATAACTTCTATAAATACAGGGTTGTAACATGTGGCATTGAGTTCTATCTTGCCATAGTGCCCAGGGCACTTACCAACTGCATGTTTGCAGGTGGCGCAGACATATCGGCGGTCTACGCTACCCATTCTCGTGTCTAACACAGAGTTTAGTCTGGGAAGACCCTTTTCGTATAACATGGGTTCAAAAATGTCTACGACAGCCAGGCGGCGGATCTCTTTAGCGCTAATAACCCTAAAAGACACCACGTTAACATCTTGGTCTGAATCCATGTTTATGCTTTGGGTTGTAACCTAGAACCTAAACCTAAACCTAGAACCTAGGTTAGGTTAAAATGAATGATGATTCTTCGCTAAACAACGGTATTTGGGCTGGTCTCGATGAAATTTCAATTATATCCAGAGGTGAAGAAGAGGAAGATGATGACGAATCACCAATGTCTCGGAGAATTTTTTGGGGAAGCACGGCCCGGACACTTTTACCGCAGTTTGAAACAGCCGACGTTAATAAAGAGGAAAAGAAAAGTGACGAAGAAAAAATGATCACTCCCACAAATAAAGAAATAACTCATGGTCAAGAAAAACCCACAAAAAGGAGGGGCAAAAAAAGAAAGCGTCGCAAAGCCCGAAACAAAGCCCGAAACAAAGCCAAGTCTAAGGTATCGACACCAATCACAGCAGGAACCACATGAACAAAATAAAAACCATAGTAAATGCAGAAGCTTTACAAAATTCAATTTAAAGACAAGGGTGTGGGCGCAGTTAATAAGAAAACGAGACGACTCATGTTACGTTATTTAAACGAAATGAATATTTCTATAAATTTTGTAGAGGCAACGGAATTGCCTCATTGTGTTCTTGGCTTGTATACAAATAATTACATAGTTAATAATCTAGGACCTAAATTTTCGGGGTTATCGGCCGCTGATACTCAAGGACCACGGCCGCGTCAGGTATATTTAAATAAAGACAATTGGGAAAGTCCGCCCAGCCACTTTTCGCGTGTAGACGAGTACAGAAAATATGTGGTGCGTCACGAAATCATGCACACGCTTGGTCATCTCCATGTCAAAGGCAAACCTCAAAAACCATGCCCCCTTATGCTCCCACAAACTAATGAAGCAGTTGTGTACAAGAATAGATGTACACCAAACTCAAAATACACCGAAGATGATGACGATTTGGAATCATATAAAGACTTCTAATACCAAGAGATAAACACACACCAACACGAGTTATGAGCGATTGGAATGAGAAATCACAAGCACTTTTACGTAAATGGAGAAGTCATATGAGAATTTTGAGTGAAGCTCACGATACAGCAAGCGGTGACACGGAAAAATTATACAACGGACTTGCCGTACCAACTATAGTAATCCCCCTTGTTATGGCTCCCGTAGAAGCCATGGGTCACGAAACCCCCTGGATGACATACTTTATAATGCTTGCATTTGTCACCACTGGGTGCCTTTCAGCGGTAAATGTGTTTTATGGATTCAAAGAAAAGAGCCTTAATCACGGAAACGCTAGCAACAAGTTGAGAGATCTCATAAATACCATCGATATGGAGTTTGCGAAAAGTAAAAAAGATAGATCGCAAGCGACGGTTTTGATGCAGACCATTCGCCTCAAAGTTTCTCAAATTGGAAACCAAGCACCACCCGTTCCGTGTGCGCCTTTCCTAGATACCGAACTAAATTATGGCAAGGTCAAATCAAGTAGCTGTCCGGAAGCGGCTATACAAATGACTTTGAGAAGTGATTATGACGAAGAAGAGGGTGGCTGTGATGGGTGTGACACCGACGATTCTAGTATCACAGACGACGAATTAAGAAGAGCCGAAGAAGAGATAAAAAGAAAGTCACACAAACATCGTGCTAATCCAAAAAGATGGCTTAGACACTTTTGAGCCAATCCTCTAAAACTTCAATCCCGTGCTTAGTGGCTTCGGGGTGATATTGCGTCACAATCCAATGCATTCCCGGACATTTCCAGACGGCTTCTAAAACATAGTCTAAATAACTAGGGTGGGTTTTTGTAGTCAAAAAGGGGGTTGGTGGTTTCAAAATGTAATCGTTGTGATTTAAATAGAATATTTTTTTGTTTTCGTCGCGAGGCCGCCAACAACTAATTGTATTCCTACGAGTGCTTTCGATTTTAGTTTTAACAACAACCGTTCCGGCGATTGGTTTCCTAAAACTTGTTATTGGCACTTTGAAAAACTTGGCCATCAAGTGTAAACCGTAACAAATGCCGAAAATATCTATTCTTTTACCTGATGATGTTAACATTTCTTTCATGCACCTGTCAATCAATTTCATTTGCTGACTAAAATCAGGCAAGTCTCTTATCCTTGCATCGCTCCCGGAAAAGATAATCTTTCTTGGTAAGTCCATTTTGTCGTTGTATTCCTCCGGCTTTATCACTTTCAAATTATCGGGACCTACAATGTTCATAACAACATTTATGAGTTTTTCTGTCATTGATGATTTATTTGTTCCGAATTTATTCCTGTTGTCAATGATCCAAACCTCAATCATTTTACGTAAGCAGTACATTTTTGACACATAAAAAAGTAAGTATGTATACCTGGTATGTCCAGTACAGCGCTATCTAAGCTGCTGTTTTCCTTTTTACAAATGACACATGAACTGTTAAAGTCAAAAATTTGAGGGTCACCTGAAGTTTCGCTTAATGTCCATTTATTGCTACACGGTAAAACAAATTGCAATTCGTGATTTTGCGGTTTTTCCAAGTTTACTTTGGTTGTATACAATTTAATAATATCAATTGATCTTTGTATCGATGTTAAAGTTGCATTTGTTGATTTTGTTGTCATTCTAATTTAAATTATTATTTTAATTAGTATAAAACAAACGATTATGTCTGGGTGGATAATTCCTCGAGATGTAAAAAATAACCAGGAAGATTTTTGCGAAAAAATGTGCCCAATAAAACAAGCAAAGCGGCAACAGGAGCAAATAGGCGTTGTGTGTGACGATGCACCGTTTCTTCCGCACTGTCGCAATATACGAAACGTAGGAAATAAGTGCAAAACGGGATCATTCAGTACAACGCTGTCGGGGGGCAATCTAGTACTCGGATCGGTCTGGGAAACTGAAAATAAACAGAGACCCGGAAAGTATTTTAGAGAAATAGAAGTAAACAACGTCACATTTGAGCTTAAAAGAAGGGATAATACTTATTCGCTAGATTCGTTTGATGCGCTACAAGATGGCCAAGAGTTTTCTGTTGACGTTCTGGAAACGGGTGCAATAGCAAGATTTAGTTCTTTAAGGCAAGGATCTCTCTGCAAATCTCACATTTGATTTGTTAACACGTGTTTTCTATTTAAAAGGCGAATCCTTTTTCTCTCAATTTCTAATGGGTTGTAGCGCGTCGCATTCGTAAAGGAACTTACTTTAGGTAGTAATATCACCTTGTGTGAAAGCCAGTAAGCAATTTTTTTGCTCAATTCTTTTCCAAAATTACTCGAGCCAAACACGAGGCGTTCACCTGCGGTTTTTTTGCACATTCCAAAATCAAATTCTGAATCAGTTATATTCGGGTGTTCCAACAATTCTTTTAACGTTATGATTATGTTTCCAGAAAGCGGGAGAACACACATTAAAATCAAGTTGAAAATTGGACCAGTAATCCCACCCTCGTTCGCTTTTATGCCTTGGAACCTTTTCTTGCAAATTGGCGGGATGACTATTTCTACGTTTTGGTGTAAGATGTTTGAAATCTTTGGAGCACTTGCGTGAATGTATATTTTTTCGTTATTGGTAGTAATCTGGGTTATTCCCATCGGAGTTTGAAAAAAGTCTTCTCTGTCACTCTTTTCGTGTGGGCGATTCTTACATCCTACGCCTTCGTAGCCGAAACAAGTGCTACACACACCATCTTCAAAAGGACAGTCTGAAACGCGTTGATATTTGCGCTTCATTGTACTAGCTCACCTAACCTAACCTAACCTCTACTCTCTAAACTAGCCTAGCCTAGCCTAGTCTCTAACCTAGCCTAACTATGGCGATGCACATGCGCCAAGAACTTAGATTGGACCACGCCGCTAAACTTCTAAAGGATGCCTACGTCTACCTGCAGTCTTGTAGAAAGGCAGCAAAAACTCCAAACGGCGATGGTCCATCGTGTGTATACGACGATAGTGACAAAATCTGGTTATTACAACAAACTCTTTTGCTTTCTTCACGCAGAACCGACGAAGAGGTTATTGAGTGTTTGTCTGTAAGCTTGGCGCTATCGCCACCGCTCAACGGGTGGTGGTTCAAAACGTTCATGTTACCGGGCGACGCCGTACCAATCATTCGTGGTGAAAGAGACAATATTCTTCCGGAGTGTACAGAAATCATATATGGTAATAACACCAATCCATGTCGTACACTCAAAGATTTCCACGAAGAGGGGGAGAGATACAATTTGCGTTTTACAAAGAC
>Ga0163180_10000038_pt1 | contig 69514 bp, 34 predicted proteins | sample AtlANTMetagenome_2_FD_109647 | JGI IMG/M metagenome (GOLD analysis project Ga0163180, IMG submission 109647) | Marine eukaryotic phytoplankton communities from the Atlantic Ocean - Atlantic ANT 4 Metagenome | ecosystem: Environmental > Aquatic > Marine > Oceanic | place: North Atlantic Ocean...
AAAGCGAAGTAGTAACAATAGTACTTCCTGATCATGACGGAGACTCAGAGAACTTAGATGGCCTTTATTTTATAGTGTATGATGATACCGACATAAAGTATTATGCTTGGTTTGATGTAGATGAGTCAGGAAATGATCCAGCTGTTGTAGGTGCGACCGGTATTCAGGTATCTGTTACGACGACTGACGAAGATGGGGGTGCAAAAGAAACAATCGCATCTACCCTTGCTGCTGCGCTAGATTTATTAGCACCATTCTCTGCTACAGATAAAGGTGCCGGTGAGGTTGAGTTAACCGTTGATGAACCTGGGCCCGTCAAGAATGCGTCATCCGGTACTATAGCGGATCCGAATTTCTCGATTAACGTGACGCAACAAGGCAATAAAGCTGGAACTTATAATCTAGATGTCGACGGTGATCTTGTACCAGAAACCGCGGTTGAGTTATCTAGGATATTTGTTGATTTTGATCTCAGCATATTGAATGACATGTCGACGTTAGATTCTACACATTCTGATTTTAATGCAACACTTTATTTATATGACATCCTCGACGGCCAGATGGCACCAACTAATTTTAATGTTGAAGTATTTCCTATGGCACAGTCTTTTACAGAGGGTATAGGACGAGATACCGGTGCATTTAGTGATCTAGATATATGCAATTTTGTTACCGCATCATATTCAGCTGAACCTATATTATGGAATTCAGCGGGTGCCGACGCAAAGGGTGTGTTAGGAAACCCTGATTTAGACGTATACTGTAGCGCATCTAATGATGAAGGCGGCTTTGATCAGTTGTATGTTAGTAAGAACTTTGTCGGCGGTACTGAACCATTTAGTTTTGATGTGACAACATTAGTAAAAAAGATGCTCGGAGAAACGCCGGATATCACACCTAACGGGTTTAGGATTTCATTTTCTGAGCTTGAAGAACAAGACTCCAAAACATATTTCTTAAAGAGATTTGCATCTCGACATGCACTAAACCAGTATTTACGTCCAAGGCTTTGTATTTCTTGGAATGATTCATTTAGAGATAATAGCAAGAATGCTATTTTTGATACCGACAACACATTATTATTTCAAAATAGTGTCAGGGGTGTTGCAACACATCTTGCTGCCGAAAGAGAAGATTTAACGTTAACCCTCTCTACAGGCTCATATGAGTCGGCTACACATACTGTAACTCGGTTAACAGCATATGGTGATTCTGGTACTGAGATTGATGGAATGTACTCTGTTATTTTTAGTGAAGATGAAGGGAACCTATTATCATCCACCGATACATCAATTGTTTCCAGTCAACCTGAGATTGTACGGGTGGTATTAGTTGATCATGATACAGACAGTGAGAACTTGAGAGGCTACTATTTTACGATTGCAAATAATGATGCCCCGGTAATATACGATTTTTGGTTCGGTTACGTTGATGATGATGCCCCCGCTAGTGATAATACACAAGTACATGTAGTAATAGAAGAAGGTGACACAGGGGAGACGATTACCAATACGTTAGTTGCAACAATTAACTCTGGAACATCTGGCCTAACAGCAACAGCATTTAGTCTTTGCGCTGTACACGTAGAGCTAGACGATGTCGGTGAGCCAGCAAATCTTGCTTCTACAGGAACAGTTCCAGACGAAGACTTTAAGGTGTCTAGATACCAGGAAGGAAATTCTGTAACGCTACAAGATCATATTGTTGCCAGCGGGTCTATAGATTTTGCTACGTCCTGGGCTGATTCTGATGGTGTAACGCTTCATACTGGTACACTTACTGTTAATACTCCTATAAGATCAGCATATAATGCTATAGCTAGAAATTTGACATTTTCTGTATTGAATGCCAAGCCAGCATATAAAACATCAGAGCGCGCCAAATTTAGAGTTTTTGCTAAAGACCACAACCAAAATCTCGGTGCTAGTAAGCTCGAGTTAGAAATAGACAGCATTATTTTTGATGAAATGTATTATAGGATCAGAGACACTGTTTCAGGCGATTTAATAGTTCCATTTGAAAATGACAAAAATGGTACGAGGCTTTCTACGGATTCAAATGGAATGTACTTCGAGGTTGTAATGAGCACACTTTTTCCAGGCCGAGCATACATAGTCGATTTATTAATCGTTGAAAATGGCAATGAGATTGTCTATGAATGTAAAGGTACAAGGTTTAGGGTTGATCTATAATGGCTATTACTAGTAAGTCGAGAATATTTACCCCCGCGGTAGTTAGAAAAATCATTGGTGGTTCAGGTCGGATTGAAAATCAAACATTAGCCCACTTATCCGGAACAGTTATTGATGATCGATCTTTTAAGTTTGATAATCCTGGCCAAGGCTTAAAGTCAACCCAGCAGTTAAATGTTGACTGGTCTAATTTTGAGAACCACACTTTCTTTAATTCTGCTGAAGCAAAAGTCAATGTTGCATTTGATACAATCATTAATGGGTATCCTTTTGATGGAACGAAGGAAGAGCTAGAAAAATTCTTTGATAGACTTACAGGTTTTGAGCGATATGTTTTTGACTTATTCCCAAAAAATACCGGTTCATTAAACTTTTTTGGCGCAGGCTCTGACGGTACATACCTCTCTATTAGCGATCGAGCCGGTGCAATGTTTCCAAGCCTTACTGAGAAACGTGGAAATGTTGTCTTAGATCCGGAAGAGGACTCAATTTCTTTTGAGACTCAGATATTTATACCTTCCGGTATTGGCAGGGACTGGGACTCTGACGGAATACCTGACTACGATGATGAGTACAACGAAGCCCAAGTAGTATGTCAAAAGCTGGATGCTTTTGGCGCGACAGGATTTACTCTCGGTATTCTTGATTCAAGGCTTAAAAATAGAGAAATACAGTCCGTCGACTCAGAAGGTAATCTTTTATGGGATGACGGGGGCGGCCCAGATAGCGCAATTACATTGGGATATACAGGATTTTATGATAGTTCTGATCCTGCCCGGCCACCAGTAGCAGCAAATCATCCGGATGCCGCACAGTGGGGCGAAGAGCGCTGGGCTGAGTTCTTTAGTTATGATGCAGTACTTGAGGAAGACCCCCGTGGCCTTGAGGTTTGTGATATGGTATTCATCACCTCCTCTGGTAGTAACTACCTAAGTGCTTCGATGGAGGTACCCAAGGGCCGCTGGGCTCATGTATGTGCAACATATGATAGAACGTACGGGCAAAATAATATAAAAATGTACCTGAACGGAAAATTAGCAACAACATCAGAGCGCAGCTATAACATGGCAACCTTCGCGACAGCGATTGATGAAACAGACTTAAATCCCAATATTGATCCTTTCTCTTTTCATACCTCTCCATTAACGATAGGTAGCGGAAGCACTCATTTTCAAGGTGAGTGGGGAGTTATTGATGAAACAACCTGGTTACCTGATGCTGACTACTCCGCAGCGCCTGATCGGTATGACGAATCTACTGGCGAACCTATAACAATAGAGTCAACCTCAACTGACAATAGGATTGTTCCTCAAGTCCGCGGGTGTTTTATACCAACCCAGACATTTTCTGGCTCCCTAGACGAATTTAGGATTTGGCATAATGTTAGATCTGAATCAATATTAAAGGATTTGATCCCCAGAAATGTATTTTCAGACACATCATCAGGCTTAAAACTATGTTTTAGGTTTAATGAGCCGTGGGGCGAATATGAATCCAACGATTTAGTATTAGATTCATCAGGCTCTGGTCTTCATGCTAAAATTCAGAATTTTCAAATTGAGTGTCGAGATAATTCTATTAATAAAAACCTTGAAGATGGTTCATCCGGTGACCCAGATGATATTGCATCAAACCCAATGTCTTTAGAAAAGCCTTCATTAAATCCAGTACTTTTCCCTAGTCAGGAAGACGTAAAGAACTTAAACTGTAAAATGCTGGATGATGCTAACTGGTATGATGTTAATAATCCCAATATGATTACAAAATTAATTCCTCAACATTATTTGCTTGAAGCTCAAGCATTTGAGGGATTTGAGGATGTTAGTGGGTACTTACATGATGAATATTCATACACACAGGGTAGATCAATGCCTGGCCTTGGCCAGCTTGGCCAACCCCAGATTATATCTTCATTACTATATACATGGGCAAGATATTTTGACGAAATGAAAATGTTTTTAGATCATTTTTCAAACTTAATGCATGTTGATTATGACTCTGAGGACACCATTGCAGATGCATTTCTACCATTTCTTGCCAACCAGTATGGGTTTGACTTGCCGAGATGTTTCTCGGACGCATCGCTAGAACAGTATAAGGATGGTGAGAATATTACGCCTGACCAAGGCCTATCAGATATGGGACTTCAGTTTGTACAGAACCAGATCTGGAGAAGGGTACTAGTAAATGTAAATGAGATCTTACACTCTAAAGGTACCAGGCATGGTATCAGGGCGCTTATGTTATCAATGGGAATCTCACCTGATAAACTATTTAGGTTTAGAGAGTATGGAGGCTCCCGGACAAAAACACTTAATGATGTAAGGCGCAACAGGGTTGAGGTCTCCGCTATGCTAGATTTTTCCGGAACAATGGCAGGTGTAGCCGGCCATCGTCCAGCACCTGGAGAAGGTAATCCATTTGCATATGTCGATTATCCAGCTTTAAGCCCATGGGATGGGGAACCAGGAATTCATGTTGTTACGGACTACGAAAAAACGCCCTTTATTTCGCCCTTTATTATGTCACCATTCCTTTCAGGTTCTAGGGTTGAAGTAGGACCATGTCCTCCTGACTCGAATATACCTACTGCAACTGCTACAATATCTTTAGATTATAGTTTACCTGGTAACATTTCATTGGCAGAGCTAGAACCTGGGCCAGGTGGAGATGTCGTACATATAGAATCGCATGATTACCTTGCTGATTCATCTCTGCTCGATAGAAAAGTATTAAAGCTAAAAGATATTGACGAAACAGTAACCTATTTTCAGTTCATAACAACGAATGAAAGTTCATTAGATAATGAGGCATATGTAGAGATTAATATTGTTGGAATAATAGACAGGCTAGATATTGCACAAAAAATAACGGAAGTGATATCTGATAATACAGAATTTAGAGCCTATAATGTTTCTGAAGATAACGATGGTATTGTGAAGCTCTACCAGCCTCTTGGTGGCCGGGCAGGAAATTATCCTGTAGAACTATTACAGTATGAAGGAGATAACCTGGTGCCATGGAATGGCCTTATACAGGCTGTTGATGAATATGGTGCTAAGTTATGGAAACGCCCTGATAATGAAGACGGCACAAGGGCACAACTAACTGGGCTGGAGGAGGACTCTCCATCCTTTGCACCTTTGTTTTATAATGCTGGCACTGGAGAAATAACAGACACAGATACGGGAATACCGGCATACCAGGCACCTCTATCAAACATGGGTTACTCTGCTGATCCACAGATGATGACATGGAATGATGCAGGGACAGCTGAGATTGGCGTTTGGCGCCATGTGGTGACCGGTGATTATGCAACTTATGAAGATCATCCGGAGTATGGTATACCTGGAGGGGTTTTTGGTGACTCAGATATGGGTGCACCATATGAGAAAGTTTTAGCTAGCCAGTCTGAGGAGAGTTATGCCTCTGAAAACGGTTATGTTCCAGTGTATTATTCAAAACCATATTTTGAAGCTACAGATTTTGCCGGCGGAGAATTGGGGATTATAAATCACCACCACCCCGATCTATCCCCAGAAGAATCATTATTCGTGAAAGAAAATGGTTCGTATCATGGATTTGATTATACTTCTACTGACGGATTATTTACCTCCGGCTCATTTACGGTTGAGGCAATCTATAAGTTTGATAAGCCAACATTAACGCATTATCCGGTAACACAAAGCTTAATGCGGATGAATTCAACCATAGGTGTTGATGAACATCATGTACTCTTAACGAACCTATTAGCAATGAGAGAACCTGAATGGGATCAAGAAACTGATGAAGAGATTATCGTTGACGATGGCACGGTCCGGCTATATATTCGTCCTGAGATGGATATTGGTACTGACCCTGACACTGGGCTAGGCGCCCCTAAGGAGCTTATTCTCGAGGTTACAGGGGTTAACCTATTTAATGGCCAGCAATGGAATATTGCTTATGGCCGCGAACGCGCTGATCAGATAGAAAGTGCAGTATCATCGTCATATTTCTTGAGAGTTTCTAGAAACTTTAGGGGTGAGATTAGAGAGTATCATGAGGACAAGGCATATTTTCAAGAAACGTTGCACTCTGATAATAAAACATTCTGGTCAAATACGGCCACTGGAAAAAATGAATGGGGAACGTTTGTTACTATAGGACAGCAAGATATATCTTCCCCCGCTGATGTAGACTACCTTGGGCTTAATACTAGCGATCCGGATGATGAACAGATGATAACACATTTTTCCGGTGAGATTGCGCAATTTAGGGTCTGGTCAAAGGCTCTTACAACTGCTGAGTTTAAGGAACATGTGAGAAATCCATTTTCACTTGGTGTAGAGGATCCTTCGAAAAACTTTAACTTTGCGCTAGTACCATCCGGATCATGGGAAAGATTAAGGATGGACGTTTCTTTTGATCAGCCGGTTACTGCATCAATTGAAGATGAAGTTGCAGATCAAGCATTTAGGGATGCCGGATTAACAAACATAGGTTGGATGGAGCTGTTTGACTTCTCACAAGCATCCATTTCAGGCTCCCGCGGCGCTCTTTGGCGAGACAGCTCAACTGAAGATGAAATGAATTTCCATATGATGGGCTATGGGTTCGAGGCTGAGATACCTAATATTAAACCAGAGAGATTTGACTATGGTACTATTGATGCAAAGTTTGATGAACAATCGGTCGATAACAAGGTAAGGATTAGAGGGTTCGAATATACTCACAATATTGAAGAATTTCAAACAGATGTTGCTCCGGTTCATGGAATTCAGCCAAGCGAAACACCTTCAGATGACACAAGGTTTAGCATAGACATATCATCATACCAAGCATTGAATGATGATATTATTAAGATATTTGCCACGCTTGATTCGCTAGACAATGTTTTAGGTGCACCAGAGAACGTGTTTACCCAAAGTTATCCTGATTTAGAATTTTTAAGGGAAGTATATTTCAATCGATTAACCGATAAGGTGAATATCAGATCTTTCTTTGAGTTTTTTAAGTGGTTTGATAATGCCATAGGCTTGTTATTAAAGAAACTAGTTCCCCGCAAGACTCATTTTATGGGAGTTAATTTTGTAATTGAGTCTCATATGTTGGAGAGAGCTAAAATGTCGTACAACTATAGTGATGTTTATCTTGGCGATAAAAATAGGCATGGGCTTAAAGGTACAATGACATTACAACAGTTTGTAGGCCAAGTTAAGAGGTTTTAGTTATGACGACAGCAACACCCCCATCAGGCTCCGTCGATGAGTCAATTGCTTTTCGACAGGGTGTAAGTGTAGTTACGATCAAGGATCAGCTGACAGGAATGCTGCCAAAGTTTTCTGCAGGTACTAGATCTAGAATTGTAATAGATGGAAATGCTCCTGAGTCAGATGTTTATTTTGACGATTCTATGATGGGCATGGGCCCCGGAACAATTGTTCCTGAGCCGGCAGCAATATTTCCTGTTTTTTCTTATGATCATGATTTTGACGAATTCGTCGAGTTATATGATATAGAAGATCCTGGCGTCATGAAGCTTGAGGTTACTGGTTCATATGAGGGTGAGTTTGATGCAACATTTAGGATTCAAATAGCAGATCCGGATGATGATGACGTATTTACGATATCTCAACCTGTTTTTACCCCAATCTCAGGCTCTTTAGGACTTAATGACTTAAATGTTATACTTGAAGATGTTACAGAGACCGACGCAGAAGGTGAAGAAAGAGTTCTAATAGCTTCAGGTTCATATGACAGTGAACAGGGGATTGCAATATACCGGGTTGAAATCGCAACTGCCCACGAAGGTTCTGCAGATACTATTAAATGGTATAAAAATGATGAACTACTTACTACAAATCCTGACGGTGATGTAATAACTGCAGTTAGCGGAAATGTTTTAGAGGATGGCGATAATCGTATTGTTATTCAATTTGATTATGATGGGTATGATGATGAACATTATGGAGAGAAGCAAAAGCATACTGTAGGAGATTACTGGCATATTGTTGCAGGGACCCAGCAAATCCGATGGGCTCAAGGTGATTTTGATGACTCATTAGGTATAACCCTGACACCTATTGAGGGGACTGAGAGAAATATAGGCACGCCGACAGGGATATTACAAACAGATTATCAACACCTTGCAGATGGTGTTTATATTAAGCTCCCGGCCCAGGTCGGGTATGCTGATGGTTCTGATCCCAACGAAGAGGCACCAATCTGGGAATTCAAGGTACGTTCACTTAAACCTGAAGCAGCTATTACTGCAATGCAGGAAGCCGCTGGTAAGATCCAGATATATCCTGATCATCGAGCTGAACAGCGTGATTTTGGTCAGCCAAAGTTTCATAATGACTTTGATGTTATGACACAGTGGCAACAGCAAGTTGCTACAGTTGAAGTACTAACGTTAGATGAAATTGGCCAACAGAACCCATCATGGGTTTTCTCTGATCCTGATGCTGACCCGTTAGTAATTGATGTTGCAGTTCCCCCTAGAACATCAAAGTATAATACTCAGCTTTACGATAGCGAATTAGAAAATAAGAAAAACTATTCTCTTGATCAAGCAAATGCTTTAGATGAAGCAAATGGACTAGACATAAGCCTAACACCTGATCCAATGGATAGGGGCTGGCGAGAATCAACAAGTTCAGATGATGGATCTGTTGGTCCTTACTTTACGATCTATGATCTTCATGAGAAAGAGAAGAAAGATAGAAAGAATTATTTCTGGTTTAATTATGGCAATACAACCACGAGAAATCTTGCGAAGTATGATGATAAAGATCCTCGTCCCGTTTTGTCTACTGGCTTACCCATTGATGTTTCTGCAAGAGAACTAAGCGAAATAGAGTTTTCCGGAAATGATGTAGAGACCCAAGATGCTTTATATGAAATTTATAATGTAGACGCTTTAGCGGTTATTGAGTCACCTACTACAGGGCAGTCTTATTGGTCGAATGATGGTGGCATAACAATGACAGATGCTATCACTGCACACCCATCTGGGTTCCCAACATCAGAGACGTCATCTGGGAATATACTGTGGAGCCTAACAGGATCTGAGGCTGGGACATATACAACACCTGAAAATGCTGGGTGGGATCCGGATATTGATGAAGATGACCCTCTAACTGCAAAGATGTCAGAAGACATTAGTGGTGCAATATTGGTAGACTCCGGAGGTATACCTACCCCATTAAATGTTAATGATTGGATGATTCATCATGGATATTTAGAAGCATCGATTGATGAACTTACATGGATGGACCGGGAAGGGTACGTACCATATGAAGATGTCTTACATGATAAGTGGTTTACTATGTATGACTTTGACTTTAGATGCTTCTTCATCAGGTTTAATGTTGTTGATATTAATGATGGATCTTGGAATCCGGATTATGATGCTGCAACTGATACATTCAATCCAGCATCGGCTGTTTATAGAAACCCACCCCCACTAATAACACCCCGTCCTTTAGATGACAGTGGTAATGTAAAGTCTAAATCTCCTCCCTCCGCCGTCTATGTGCATATCAATCGGTATGATAAGGCAAAGGACATTACTCAAAAAATTATCGAGAGATTGAATCGTAATGTACCTTTAGCGATGCAGGCGCCTACACACCCATTTTATCAAGGTGCTAGGGTCAATGATGATTTTGAAGCTGTACTTGATGATAATGATAATTTTATTGTTCAGGTTAACCTTAGAAAGCCAGGAAAAGTTCAGGAGTCAGAGGGCAGTACAGATCTACCAGATGACTTTCAATGCTGGTTACGGACACACGGCTCTTCTGGTTATACACAGAGAGTATTAGATGATGACGATTTGACTACATTTTATGTGGGGAATTTTATACTATTGTATAACCCAACAGATTATTGGTACCCTGCACTTGACTTAACCACTGGCCAGGATCATAGCCATCTTGGATTTACGGTTGATGCCGCTAACCAACTATGGTCAAATGATGACGGTCTCACGACTGTAGCTACAGCAGACTTAGATCCTGCTGATTTTGGCGATGGTATGGCACCTCTTCAGCCAGTTGAGATATGGCTAGGGGGGTATAAGCCGTATGTTGGTGTATCATCTAGTACACCACATTTAGTATGGTATAATGTTAGCGGGATTTCTAAAATTCCAACTAAGGCCGCTAGTTCCGGGACTCAAGATGTACATGAATTATGGTCATATGACATACCAGATGCTTATGGGCCGTTAATAGAAGAAGCCGTTGAGTATGGCCACGTTTTAGAAGTGAAATGTTTTCCTCAGTCTATTGATAGAACCATGGCATATCTCACAAACAGAGAACTACAGAGGAGTGATCAATTTATAATTCCTTTTATTAGTAGTACTCCGGCAAATCAAAACATTATTAGAATTCAACAGAGAGATCCAGGGCCAATATCAACCCCTTCTGAGCTGGAGAACATTTGTCCACATGAAGGAAACTCTCCTGTTAGGGTTGCAGATGTACGGCCAGGAATTGAATTAACACAAAGGGATCGCGATTATACCTGTGATTCAATAGTATTTGCTGTTGATGATCATCCTCGGATGACTCAACGTTTCTCAGCTGAAAAGAGGGTCGTTTATAATTACGGGACATATGATATTAACTGTGTCGCAGAAGAGAAATCTGGAAAGTTGTTTGATTTCTCTGAACAGGTATGGGATGATCCGGATAGTGATGTATCAGTTGGTGTTGGGCAGATTAGGAAGGGTGGTACATCCGACTTATCAAATTATGAACCGGTTGTTGTGGATAAGTGGTCGGATGTGCCACAGAAAGAAATTAGCGGGGAGTTTATCTGGAAGAGGCTAGAGTCTTCTATAGAAGAGTTTACGGCTGCGTCAGTTGGTTATGATGTTACAACATCAATGTATGACTCAGATAATCGCAAGATCTGGACCCACACAGGCGGGACATTCCATACTGCAAAGTCCCTTGGTCTTGAAGATGATGATCTTGGGACGGTTGATTATCCGGATTATGATTGGGATGCTGATCATACAATATACTCACTATCAGAGACTGACTGGATGACATATGAAGGATACTTTGCTGTTCCTTCATTCACCCATAAGATAGCTAAGGCTGCTTACTTTTATCTTCCTCATCCTGACAAAAATTTCTATGTCTGGTTTGATACGGCTCAATTGTCTGCTGACCCAGGAGACGATGGGTTTTTAGATGCAGAGTTCGCACTTGATCCGGATGGGGTTGAGGACGTTAATTACAATGGTGGCGCTATTCGGGTTGCTATAGACAGTTATGATAACGCCGGCGTTATTGCACAAAAATTAGTAGAAAGAATAAACAGCGATCATTATGATGTAGGCAAGAAACATGTCCAAGTTGGAATGAGCGGCGATGAGCCGGTATTCCAGGCCGTGACCGCAGGGAATGTTAATAAGCAGTTTTATGCAGAGATATCAGAGGAAGACTCATCTATCGTGCGTATTACATGTTTAGATCATGGACTTATTAATGTTCCTGTTTTCGAAAAAAATGCACTATTATCTCTTCCCGTAACAGAATCAGAAGATGAGTTTACCATTACCCTTGTTGATGATGGTGATACGGATTTTTATGTTGATATAACAAACACTATAGCCGGTACAGTTTTACCACCTATTACTGATGTGGTTGATCCTGATGCTGATACTGGATTGACAATTAACGTTTCTGAGGAACCATACACACCAACGCAGCCGGGTATAACAAAGGTAACAAGCGCATTTCTTCCATATGAAGATATGATGAGCCTAAGCAGGGGGTACCGGCAGGTAAATGAGGATGGTGTAGAGCAATGTTTAGCCGGACCAGTGGCATACATTGAGGATGATATTGGGACTTTAATATACCCTATCATCATGTCAAATGTGAGTATGAAAGATCCGGATCAATATGATGGTGTCTTAGAACCTTTAGAAATTAGATCTCGAGCCTCTAGAAATTCCCCTGATGCGTATTTTGTTGCACATGATATAAAGGGCATATTACAATCTGATGTTGCTGAAGACTCTCGCCGGCGTTCAAACCCAATAACACAGTTTATTGATAATGACAGAACGCACTTCGAGCCGTATGAAGATGGCGTGGAACACATGGAGTCTAGTCCGGCAGTGGCAGGGTTTACAAGGACCCCAGTTTTCAACGGGGCTGGAAAAAATGATATGCTTGTACTCGGCAATTACGTAATAGCTGCCGGATCTGAGGCGGAGACATATCATATTAGATGTGTAACTGGGTATCCTATGAATGATACCTCTACTACATATGACAAGTTTGAATGGTCAAAATCAGATGGTGTATGGTCAGATGCAGTTGAATTATCAACGTCAACCACTATGGAAACAGAAGTTGTTTTAACATTCCCTGAGCTTGGTGGTTCAACAGTTTCAGATTATCAGTTTTTAGAGGTCCCAGGCGGATCCACGCAGGTAGTTATTAAGGCATATGGTAAAGGTGATATCAATGGTATTCCTGAATATTATCAAATCCAATATTACGACGAAGACGCTGCAATTCCAGGTTGGGTTGATATAGAAGATCCTGTTACAACAACAACGGTACAGCTAAATAATGCATCTCATCCGGATGGTGAAGATGCTAGATATGAATATCCTGCTACCCCACACTGGACATACACGATCACAGATTTTTCGGCAGCTGTATCATCAATGCCAAACTTTGATACAGATAAGGTAAAGTTAAGAATATGGGTTTCTCCAGAGGTAACACCTGGTATTGGACTGACGAATTCTGTTAAGCTCTCGTTTCTCTTCACGCGACGCGCCGCGCGTATGGATTTAGATCATGGCCTATATGTTGTCTTTAACGAGTCACAGGGGCATAATTCCGGCGATACTTGGTGGTTTGAGGCCATAGCAAAATCACATGAAGACTCTGTGGGTTGCTCACCCCTCCCAGGCTATCTTACGTGGCAAGAATCTAGAATCCATCCGTTTGTTGAAACGACTTATAAAGAAGAAGCAACAAATGACTTAAATGATCCTGTTGTTAGAAGTCATTCCGCTACAGGATCTTTGATATTCAATTACTCTGGATATACGGCCAGTATTTTAGATGCTGATGGCCTTAATTCGACATGGGAAAAAGAATATCTTCGTTCACTCAACGGCCAAGCTTTTACGCTTGAAGATTCTTTAGGGGCTCAAAAAAGATTCGAGTTTGATAACGACGGTGAGTTAGAAAATGATGGAGAAGAGCTCATCTCTATATTAAGGCCAGAAGTTTATTACATTAGGTTTCCTGATACTGATTATCATTTTCAAGAACGTGATGCCAATGGTGAGTTATTGTGGGAAGATGCCGACGGCTTAGAATTCCCTGCATCTGCACCTCTCGGTACCGATTCTGCAGGTGACCCTAGGGTGCCGTATACCGTTACCGCCTTGTTTGGTGAGCTTACTTTAGAGGAGTGGGTCCAATATTATGATTTAAGACCTCATATGACGACTGCAATTGATATATCAACCCAAATTCCGACAGCGGAACAATACGCAGGGAAATATTTTGTAATTACTGATGCAGTTGATAAAGAACAAGATCATGTCTTAAATACAATTACCGGTGGAAGGTATGCTGTCTGGTTTAATATAGTAGATCCAGACGACTTAGACGACTCCGGCGCTCCGGTCTCTTTAGCTGATGCTCCGACTTTTAGTCCTGCAATAGGAGATGATGTTGTATTATACTACGATGAGACCGGTGACGGGTATAAGGATGCAGAAGATCCTACGCTCCAAACTGATTGGGACGAAGCCTCAGCCGGCTTAGATTCTGTTCCCGGGTTTTCAACAACATCATATACAACTGAGGCTGAGTGGGCAATATACTATGGATTGTATAGTACACGTGTTGTTAAGGTTGCTCGGTGGTCGAATGATACTGGAGATACAATCGTCCCTGCGACACCATCATTAACCGGATGGGATCCAGATCCAGCTACTCAAACAATGAGTACTAATACATCAGCACAAAGCTTATATACTTCTGATGGCGGAGAAACTATCGTTCCATATACCGGCACTCCCGTAGATGAAGAAAACTGGGTGCTAACTGGCGGGTACATGTTAGCAGAGTTAAATGAAATTCAGTGGCATGAATATGAGGGATGGAAAAATTATGAAAAACTTAAGCCTCAACTGATTGAAGTCGTCGCAAATAAGGATGATTCGATTAAGCGCTTAATGTCAAAAACTTTAAGAGCTATTAGGAGGTTTAAGAACCCAAATCAATCTAAGGTTTTCCGTTGTGACTATATTAAACCTCCTGCCTATAAAGATTTTTATGACATGGATCCTGCTAGCGGTTTACCTGCAGGAAACTGGCAACCGGCGGACTATGATGATATATTATACGTTCTTTTAGAGGATACCTGGTTTAACCAGTATTCATACGATCCAGAGTCACCCCCTGTAAAGGCAGCTTTAGATGCTGGGTGGTCCCGCGGGTACTTTACTTTAAAGATAACGTCTAGGAATCTTGGCTATCATAAGGTAGATGAGGTTGATCCTGCATCAATATTAGGGCATGAGCCAGGGTATGTCCATCCGGATTTAATCGAGTTAACTGATGTACGTTCATTTACATTATATCAAGATCCAGGAATAGACGCAGGTGGCCATAAAACGTTTAAGCAACTACTAGACTCTACCATTGATACGATTAATGGATCAGGCTTAGATTTGCATGCAGCCGCCAGGTATGATGATTTTAAGTCTGGCCGATCTGGGACAAACCAAGATGCTTATAAACATGGATTAATATCAGACACAACGTTCACAGCAACGGACGGCACAGAATATACATACGCGACGCTCTTCGGCACGGGTCCTGACACCAGCGGAGACGGCTTAGTCTCAGAGTCGGAATGGGCAACCTGGAGGGGGTTGTATAAAGCATGGGGCGATGATCCTTTCGACACTGGAAGTGTTTGGGAAGTTACTGCAGAGTCGATAGATGATGGAATTACCTTGAGCTCAAATGGTTCTGGGGGAACAGAATACGAAGTGTTTTCTGCTCCAGGCCTTTTCGAAAACATATTAGTACTTTACCCAACTTTGGCGGAGCGTAGTACTTATACCTATAAGCAAAAACTATGTGGAATAGATTTAATCCAGAACTCCCCAGGCCATAAAGGAAATACTAAAGTGACATTTCACTATTACGACGAGAGTTTTAGGGGTAATATTATTACAGAAAACTTTACGAATGGTTATGATGCGGGTCCATATATGAATGAAACAGTGTCTTCAATGAACATGTCAACTAGTGAGCTTCGGCCTCATGATCATAAATCATCATCTGCAGGAATGATTTATAATGACATGCCTTGTGGTACTGATAGCATAACATTCGGGGGCTGGAAGAAGTAATGCCAAAGAATATTAGAATTGAAGAGCTTAATTTAACTCGCGATTTTTCGACAAGATCTGGACACGTCTATAAGTCAGCAGGATCCCTGGTCGGGTGGTATAAGTTTGAAGATGAAGCAGTTATAGATTCTGGTGAAACGCTAGTTTATGACTATGCAACAAATAATAACCATGGTGTTTACCATGGACTAGTTGGGTTTATTCGCTTTCCAAACTTCAGGTTAGTTGGTGGTACAATTTCTGCAGGTGGGCTCCAGGCCAACGGTGAGGGATATGTTGAGTTACCTAACATAGGTACATATAATATTTCTTCTAGCTTTTCCGTTGCTCTTTGGTTCCAAGGGCATAAAATAGATGAAAAACAGACAATATTTTCTATTGACACTGATTCAGGGCTTAGTACTAGGATGCGGTTTGTTTTTGATGCCGCCGCCATGGAACTATATTGCAAAATTGAAAATCCTCTTGACACGACTTCAGAGATCGATTTATTTACATACATTGTAACGACGCCAGATCCGCTGCACATAGCACATACATATAATGCTATATCACAAGAGCACTCATTTTACGTTAATGATGTTAAGGTGGGCTCTGCAACCCAAGAATTTATATTGGATAGTAGCGATAGTGTTTCCGCCGCGATTGATAATGAGCTAGAAGTATATAGTCAATGTGATGTTGGTTCATTAGCAATCTGGTCTGCATTCCTTTCAGAGAGTGAAGTTTTTGCTATCTATAATGGGTACTTAGGTGACAAAGGCATCTCAGGGTTTCTTAATCCTCCTGTAAGGGTTACTCAGCACGAAAATGATTGTGCACCTTTGTCTTATCCAGCCATTGTTAGATCAGGTCCTGGGGGCATCTCAGGCAATGAGCAAAGTGTACCGTATGATGACTCAAAGACTATTGTGTTCGACTCTGCATATGCGAATGCATGGGTATATTTTCATGCCCGCCCAAAAGATGCTAGCACGATAACCCTGTTTGATCCTGCCGGAGGAATTGATTTACTACCTGCAGTAGCTGAGCTGAATACCTCACTTGATGATATGATTGTTGAATCAAATGGTGAGTTATTTGAAGAACAAGTTTATGAAGTTGAAATCGTGCAATCCGGAGCATATGGTGATCTTACCGAGGGGACAGGTTCCTGGCCTGATGAAGATGCACCAACAATATCGGGACAGTGGACAGGAATTGCAGAGCAAAACCATGACTATAATGATTATGATTATCAATTAGTAATTACTGCATATGCAGGTGACGTAACGGCCGGCAGCGGCTCACCGGTAGAAGAGATAGATTCTGGTAATGTAGGTCACTTTGAGGTTCAACTTAAGGTTGATTCTGGATCAGGATTTAGCGCGGACCCAGATTTTACTACATCTATTGATATTAGTATGTCTGAGTTTGGGGAGGAAGAATTCCTCTCAGATCACTTACTTGTTTCTGGCACACCCCCATCTGATAATCAGCGAGAGAAATTAGCTGGAATTAAGATTCTATGGCCCAACCCATTTAATGCTGATGGTGGAACAGAGTCCGACACTGCGGATGATGTAATACTATTTGATAATAATATTACTGCTGGAACTTCTATGGAATGGACCATAGAACTTCCGAAGCCAGATAAGTTCAAGTGGCGCAAGGCTAATTTAGAAGACTACCGATATAGAAATAACTGGACAGACTGGTATGCGGGCCCAGATGATGATGGAATATTCATCGGTACTGGAAATGCTAGAAGAAGCTATACGATTACAAATACCAGACATTCTAATATTGAGTCAGATGGATATGTTTATTCAGAGTTAATCGACTTAAGTCAGGTAGATACAATTACTGGAGAGCTCCCTACCGGATTTACGGTTCGGGCTTACGGTCGGGGTGATATATCTCATGCCGATAGCAATGAAAAATATGATATTGAGTATCATTTCTTTACGTCTGAAGATGAAGCTTGGCCATCAACACCCTCGGCCCTCGGCACTATAAGCGAATTAAGAAATGCTCAACGAGGTGAATATGGGGGTACCGATTCAGGTTCATATGAATATTCTGAATTCTCGGCCGACGGCGGTGGCGCAGCCCCGGTCAGCGATGACTATGCTGGGAGATGGAATGGCCTTATGTCATATGCACCCTTTGCCGATGGTCATAAGTTTTCTGAAGATGAGTTAGATAACGTTCCTAAGAATGCTGATGGGACTCCCTTATATGAGTATATGCCGGATGATCCTCATATAGCACTACCCTCAGATCTCTTGACTGACCCAACCGGGTATACTCCGGCAGTGATTAACCCTACGACCCAAAAGTATTTACAATTTAGGGTTGCTCCAGGCTCCGCGGTTTCTTGGGGCCAGTGCCAGGTTAAGCTAGTCGTACACTATACTGGGCCATTTTTATATTTTGATGATATTGATAATGATGATGCTTCTGGTAACAATGTAAAACTTAAGTGGGATTCATTCTCTGGTCATAGTGTCGGTGACAAATGGACGGTTAATGTTGAAGATACTACTAGCGAGACGTTTGAGTTTAACAGAGGTAAAATAGTTAACCCTGTTAACACTGAAATTAGAGTACCTCGACGAACACGAAAAAGAAAAAGAATTCAGGTACCCTGGGCAAAAAATAGCCGCAGCAAAAAGTTGTTCCCCCACTTTAAGCGAAAAGGTAGAAAGAGGCGTCTCGAGTTAAAGCTCACCGATATCGAGCGTGACCAGCTAAATGGCGTATTCGCGAAAGCAATTAACGACTCAGGGCTACAAATTGAAGCTCATCATGATGGTGAGAAGGTATTGCTTAGGCAAACAATTCCAGGAAAGCTTGGAAATCTGGAAATTCATGCAGATAAAAAAGCTAAAGTATACATTTCAAACTCAGCGCTATTTACTCCAGGTGGAAAGGGTGAGGTTACAGGTTCATTTACCGGCGGTGATGGTTACTTGGTATCTTATCCTACAACTCTTCCCGCACCGGTACAAAAATCAATAGAAAATGTTCTGTATTGGGCAAACAAGCCGTCCGACCAATCAGCAGATAATGACTATAATATTATTTCAACTGCTAATTTTAATCTCTTATTAGACATTAGTGGTAAGAAGCTATATGCTAATGCCCTCAACCTAACAGAGATAGTAACATCATATAACTATACATCTACACTAACTGATAAGTGGGATCCTCCCGGGTGGGAAGACGATGGCTCCGGTGGGTGGATTAGAAGATCGTATTACAGCGATGTAGACTCTGACGGGAACGCCAACCCAGCTCAGGAAGAAGGAGATTATTGGGTTGATGATCACCATAGTAATGATCCATGGTTCGGCCTAAACCAGACACAGTGTATCTTAAAGAGGTGGGACGGCTCATCCTGGCAAACTGAAGATGACTTTATGGGTGATGTTTCTGGTGCTGACTGGAAACCCCTAAGTGCTTCATTATTAAGTTGGGATGAAGGATCTTGGCGAGAGTATCACGGGTTTACATATCCAGCCTATGTTGAGTCACCCTGGCTTAATTCTAGAATTATGCAGCCCAGTTATCATGCAGATGATTATGATAGAGGCATAACTGATTGTGGATTAGTAGCTACTGGTTCAACACGTCGTGGTGTAGCAGATGCCGGCTTAAGGTTTACAGAAGATCAATCTGTATTTGTCAAGGGCCCGTTTGTTGATGACCAAATTGACATTGATGTCGATAACGACTTTTTTGAAGAAGGTATTTCCCCTGACATATATGAGGGTTTCTCTTCTCCACTTAGATCTAAGATGCAGTTTACTATTGAGATGCCGGCAGTTGAAGAAACTAGCTTTGGTATGACAGAACAATATGCAACTGACGTTACATACCATAATATGGTGTACTATAATTTTGCTGATAGAAAGTGGGATCCAGTAGGTCCAGGACTTGATATCCGGCCAGGTGATGAAGAGGAACATAAAAAGTTTTTTGAAGATGCATGTATAGGCTTCTCCAGGGGTGTAGAAATAATTCAGTCAGGTACGATGACTGCAGCACTACCAATTAGTAACTTTGGATTCCCTATGCATCCTAAGTTTGAAGCTTCAGCTGACAACCTGTTTCATATGAGCAACTATATTAATAAGCCATTTATTCTTGAGAAATTTGTAGTTGAGTATGAAGCAGAGTGGACTGAAGGTACTGATTGGAAGCGCCGCTCTATTATGTATGATGTCGGTAAAGATGGAAAGATTAGCCGGGTTAATGACGATGATAAGTTTAACAATAAGGCTGCTATCAATAGTTTCTTTATCTTGAACCAACGTGACTGGGTAGGTAATTATGAGTATAATACTATTGGAGAGCCAACCAAGTTTTGGTATCCTCCGAAGTATACACGAAATGTAACGCAGGGTGACGAAGATAATAAAAAGAATCGATATATGTGGGATGGATCTAGCTATGACTATGATGAGTCAGAATCATTAGCAACCTGGTTTAGGTTCACCGGTGGTAGTTTTGCACCTGTTGCCTGGGCAGATGCTTTAAGTGAACCTGATGCGACGTTAATAACTAGCACCATCCCTCCGGCCCCTGTTACAGATGATTCACCATGGAAATTTCCTCCCGGTGCTCCGACAGACGGCTATGAGCAGTCAATGGAGTTTTCTGCTAGTGATAACACCTATGCGTATAGTATATTACAAAATGTAGTAGGGCCCCAGATTATTACTGCATTCTCACCTGAAGACAGTGATGCCGACGGAATTCCTGACTACCAGGACGATGACGCCGCCGGGTCTGGCTACGTTGACGTTGACTATGGGACATGTGGGATCCCGCGTGGAACTGCCTCCACCACACTAACTACAGGAAAGTGGTACTATAATGGTTTAGGGCTGGCAACCGATACCGATGGCGATGGCACAATCGATGATCCTAGCGATCCAGAATTAGATGAGTCCGGTCTTTATACTCAAGACAACACTAAAACATTAGCAAATCTTGAAAATATAGTTCACTCAGTCGATTTATCGACATCCGGTCAACTTTTCGGTGGAGTAGACAACAGGCCAGGCTCTTGGACTTATGCTATATTAATATCAAATGAGCCAGATCCTTATTCTCCATCATCCGCTAAAAAAACTAAGGATGTTAGAGCGTACTATGCAGATGCTATATGTGAAGATGGCGAAGTTACAACGATAAAATACAAGTACATGCAAGGTGTACACCCAGATTTTACAGACGATATGAATGAGCCTCCTGACTCAAATATGGAAGATCGTGACGGGTATTTTTCAGAAGCATTGAGATTCCAGATTGCCGTAGCATCTCAGTCACATCCAGAGCACTCTAGCCTAGAATGGATTGACATCAATGTACATGAACCAGACTATACAATGCAAGCCGTATGGCAAGAAGTATCTGTAACGATTGATCCGGAGGTTTATGGTGCCGAGTCAGATGGCTACTTTATACGATTTTTACAAGCAGGTACTTCCGGCTGGCCTGATGCATGGGTTATAACAGATGTTGAGGCTGGATCGTTTTCCAGCTTTTCTGCCAGCGTATGGTTTAAGGCAGCAACAACCGGATCTTGGGCAAACATTCTTACAATCGCAGAGAATGAAGGTGCACCAAATAAGATCTGGCTTTCGCTAGATCGCAATGGGAAATTTAGGTTCCTTGTTGACTCCGGACAGAACAGGGTGTATACAAAGGCTAAGAGTTCTGATAGTGTAGCCGATAACCAGTGGCATCATGCAGTATTTTCATTCTCTAGTGAAACATACGTTTTTAAGGTCTGGTTGGATGGCGAGCATATCGGCGAATATGAGATGCCCCAAGCAACCAATGATGACGGCGAGCTATTATGGAGGAGAGGATCTTCTACCGATGGTGATACAATGGATGATTGCGACATAAGTGTTGCTGACGTCTTAAATGCTGGAATAACATCATTTGGAATTATTGAGTCATATTGGGGTGCATGGAACTCACAATCAATGGTCACCCCGGCCGGTTCATTCGAGTGGCATGATGGTACTGTTGATCCAACAGGTGGCACATCCTACTTGTCTGCTGCTGATTTAGAATTATATGCTGAAGGACTTTCCTACAATTACGTTGGCCTCGAGAAAATGAATATTGGTGGAATTGATGTCACCCTAACAGATGAAGAGTTTATGAGTGTACTTGGTTTTATACCAGCCCGCCCATGGTACTTCTCAGCTAATGATGTAATTGCATTAGGGGCCGATGTTGATCAGAGCACAGACGTCGACGCAGCAAATTGGTCTTGGGATAATCATCTTACTGGAAAAATATCAGATTTTGCATTATGGTCCAAGGCGCTAGATGGTATTGATGCCAAGGCTATATACCACCTTGATAGTGGGTATTATAAGGTTGGTAAGGGTACTGATGTTGCTTTATATGGTGATAATCCCTTTGTCTTTGAATGTCCTTTAGAGAAGGATTTCGAGATTAGAGATGCTAGCGTGCTCTATCCATCCGTGGAGAACTATGATATATCTAGTAAGCTATTGGCTCGCTACCTTGTTGACCCTAATAACTTTAATAACCTACTAGTCTCTGGTCCTGTAAAAGAGCCAGCGTATATTGTTTCAAGCGCAACATGGTGTGACGACGGCCCATGGAAATATTCTGATACTACTACTAGAGTACCTCTTCCTTTAAGATACGGCTTAGATTTCCCGGGTGCAGGATCAAATAGGTTTTATGTTAGGCTGCCTCGGGCAAACGACTATTTCCCTGATACCGTTGATGATGAAGCTTACCCAGAGTTTTCTTTCTTTACATGGATTAAGATGAGTGATATCGATTCGTCTGATCCTGTTATATTTTCAATCAATAAGTCTGGTGGAAAAAACCGATTGATATTCATGGTTGATACTGCTGATCCAATATACAAGAAAAATGCTAAACCCAAGGGCCTTCGCCTAGCACTCCATGTAGCTGCTGATGTAAGGGATGGATATGATCCTATGGCTGATAACTATCAGATCAATGGATCAGGCACGCCGGACTTAGCCGGTACCAATTTAGGCACCGACAATACAGGCACTGGTGGTAATGACAATACAATAAAGACTAGAAATTGGTATCGAGTTTTAACGAATGATATCCGCGAGCCCAATGGGACCTATGACAATCGCATTAACGGCGAGCTTAATGATGATGAATGGCATCTTGTTGGCTTCACTCATACTACAGAGCGTAAATCAAGCGGTTGTGCAAGCGATGCTAGCGACCCAGTCTTAAGTCATTGGAAGATATATTTTGATGGTGAAATTCAAGATACTCATGTATACACATACCACGCTGTTCCCGGAGCGGCAAACGATATTAAGTTAATTACTACATCGACATCGTATAATACGGCAGACCTTGACAAAATAGGATATGATCCAGATATTTTTTCTGAGTCAGGCTGGCAATATACGGCAACAGACAGCAGCGGTGACTCATGGCAGCGCGTTCAACATAGCATGCATGGCTACATGCATACAAATGGTGGCCACTCATTAATGCATGAGCCGCTATCATTTAATGAAAAAGACAGGGTATCATTAGGTCAAGAGTATGACCGAAAATGGAAACGAAAGTTTAAGACATCTCGCCGCGGCGTAAGAAAATACAGAACATTCCGATATCGTCGAGCCTCACAGTTTTTTGAAGGTAAGATGGCAGATATAACACTGTGGGGTGAAAAGCTTGACGATGCAGATGTAAAACAAATTTATAATGCTCGCTATGGTACCTCCAACAGTGAGAAGTGGTTTAATGATGCTAGAGGCACTGCCCGGGACTTAGTAACATATGGACAATGGTCGATTTATGGTTCTGTTAATGAAGCACCTGCTGATATCAATGAAGTTTTAGAAGACGGATTATCACGAGAACTAGACACATTAGCGACGTATAAATCAGAAATACTTGACTCCGGCGGCATTGGTACTGGAGAGTTTGAGTACCTTGAATTTGATGGTGATCCGAATACTATTGTCCATGTAACAGGCTCTTATGTAATGGAAGGTAAGATAAAACGCCCAGTTAAACACACGGGTGGATTATCATATAAGGTAGGAAAAACCGGTGGGATCAATGGTCATAGGTCATTCTATCGCACTAGCCATAATGGTACCCGAACCGGCCAAGAAAATGATATAACCTCGGCGCGCTCATTATTTAATGCAGTACCTGGTTCTGATGTTATTGAGAAGTATTATGACTTCGGCCAAGAACGCCGGGGGTTTGACAGATCAGAACTTAATCTGTTTGAGGTTGAAAAACAAGACAGCCCATACATTTTATTACCGAATGATCAATTAATTTTTGGTTGGCAATGTTCGGCCCCCTACGATTTTAAGCGTGCCACAAATGCAGGTTCTGGCCCTAATATGACTTTAGCACCTGGTGCAACGTCAGATAACCCTGCCAGAATGAAGATTACCCTATTCGGATCATACATCCAGGATGGAAAAGAGAGACAAGGAGACTTGAATCAAAATCTAACTTCGGATGCAATTCATGAGGCATTACAATTTGAGACCCCTGTCCACGATAAGTTTCAGTTAGAAGATATTGGTTATAATGCTGGTGCATATACAGATGATGTTATATCTGGCTCTATGTTTATTAATGAAAGGTACGGTCGCCGGCAGTGGACCCGCTCTGGAGGATATGGGTTTAATGTAGCCAGAAGGAAAATTGCTTCTGTAGCTGAGCACTCACAAGGGTCGAGAGGATCAATGCTCCGAGGTGTACGCCTGGTAGATGATAGAGAAAGATTCTTCGACACGATTGTCCCTTCCCCTGCTGACTATCACCAGCTTAATGGAAACGGCGTGCTTAAGTGGAGTAGTCCACTCTTTGGTGGTGGTGCTGAACAGGTATCACTTTGCTTTGGAGAGCCCCGCCCAAGTGATATGAAGGTTGTCCTTCCGGAAAAGACATTTGTCCGATGTCAAGATGAAGGCTGGTATGAACCACTGCCACAAGGTGTTATTAAACTAACATTTAGCCGGCTCTGGACCGCTGATGATTATTACGGAAACTCTAGTATAAGATCTTATGACCACACTACTGACTCATCTTCTGAATCATCTGAGTATCATAATGAACATAGTTTTCCATGGTATGTTTCGTATGCAAGCCGTACGGCATTTCATTACACAACTGATTTTAATGACGATGGCTCCGATGCCGATAAGGGATGGCGTCTCAATCAACCAAGCTATAATGTGGTAAGCAGAGGAACATATACAGACATGTACCCGCACGCCGCCGGAACGAACTATATGTTTACTGGCCGGGAGAAGACATTAGATGATAGTGACCTTGAGACCAGAGAAACATATATGTCAATATATGATGCAAATGGTGATCACCATGTTGTATGGCTAAACTGGGGAGGAGTTGATGCTCCAACAGCATCAACAAGTATTATTGAAGTAGATATGACCGGTTGGGATAACCCTTCCGGTGCTGATGCTGATGACACATGGTCTAGCGCTACGTCTGGTTACTGGAGAGGACCGCTAACTAGTCATGATGACTATGATGCGACTGTACCTTGGGTAGTAGCTGGAGATTTAGGATTATTTGGGCCGACCACTGAAACAACTCTTTCAACCAGCACTAGTGCAATTATTACTGCAATTCGTGATAATTATTCCAACATCACTGGCTTCACTCCGGAATCCCCGTCACCTCAGGGTACCGAAGAAGGTAATGAAGTAGCCGGTGTGATACAAGCCGACATCTGGCCGGTTGCCGGCAGCTGGATGAAGGCAGTTAATTTTGCAAATATGGTTGCCAGCGCCATCGATGAATCATCAATGTTTGAGGTCCTACAAACAGGAGATGCAACCAACCCGTATGGGTTTCTTGAGTCGACTGATGGCAACCTTAAGACATATAGCATATACATTCGTACTGTCACCGGAGGTCTTGTTTCGACAGATCCTGCGGGGACCAATAATTCTTTAGAAGGTGGTGGCTTACCAGGTATTCATTATGCCTCTCCAACTATAGACAGTAGTTATCTGAATAGAAATTATCATAAATATATTAACTTAGCATCTCAAGCTGCAATCCTGGATTGCAAGTACTCATATAGTGATCTAAGGTATGAAGGTGTCCTAATAAAGAATAACTGGGGTATTGTACAACCGATTGATAGCGATGATGTATCATTTAGCCCGGACACTAATGATGCTGACTGCCAGGTTGATACAACTCAAAACTCATATGGGTATGATGTTGATAGTATTGCAGCCTCAGTAGGCCTCACGGCCGATGCAGTTGGTGTTAGTGATTATATTAATAATGTCCGACCTAACAATCCAGATCAGTTCCGCCGCCAGAACCCAGTATACGAAGATAAGGATGGGTTTGACAGGATCTCTGATTATACATTAGATGGTTGTTATTTTCAGATTCATGATGCAAAGGACAATACATACAACATCTGGTATAACTTAGACAATAATGATGGTGTTACACCAAACCCCCCAAGCACTTCGGGTATCTTAGTTCCAATCACCAAAGTACCCCCGGGAGCTCCGGCTTCAACAATTGCTTATGAGACGATGTTGGTATTAACATCTTCATACGGATCAAAATTTGTAACTGAATATGAAGACGGTACATCATATTTTGGGTTTGAGAACACCCGCGACGGCACGACAAAAGACGCCGACACAACAATTATGGGCCTTCCAACCACTACGGGATTCTATTTGACAGATGACGCTGGTGAAGAGTATGATAATCAAACATACCAATGGTCATTTAACTCAGGGATTGGATTCTTCTCTTTCTCGTTGATAGCATCAAGCTCTGAGACCCTGGCTGTTGGAAAAACCGGCCTTGAGGAGGAAGAGGTTTGGTGGCATGGTGATCCGATCCAGGAAGGTGTTGATCCATACCATGTTAATACAAACAGCACAATCGATTCATATTGGTTGGGTGCCTATCCATTTGAGCCAAAGTATGCAACCCTCCGACGTGGGAGGTATAATACAAACTCTAGGGACTGGAATGTAACGTTATGGGACGATGAGACTGGCGAGTTTGATGAAACAAAGACGATAGAGCCAAGATTCTGGAGTGTTATTATTACCGGCTCCAATATACCGAATACAGTTCAGGACCCCACCATTGATGATAATCCAGAATATCCCGTCTTAACTGTAATTGGGGATGGTGCACCGCAAACGTTAGGTAGCAACCTTAGATTATCAAGAGAAGCAAATGAGAATTTCTTTAAGTTTTATTTTGGATGTGGAGATACATGGCAAAAGAATCCGGAAGTTGAGATAGTCCAGATGTATTCTGATGGATATGACTGGCCATCTGCTATTCCTAAGATCAGAGGGTGGAAATACGGATTAAAATCTGCACTTCCTGAAAATTCTTCAGCCGTATACAGACATAATAGTTATGGTCAGTTTAGAGACATGCTTGAACAACGGTCTGATTCTCGTTTCTATAGAACAATATCGCGCCGAGGTCGTTTCCGTGGCCGAAGCTATCCAACAGCATCCCCTGTCAGGTGTCGATTTGTTGATACTGACGGAGTGCTGACAATCCCAGAGAAGACCTGGTCTCAAAACTTAAGTCGGTTCTGTACTTCTAGCCTACCATACTTTGATGATGGTATTGCAAGGAACAGAGAGCACCCATTAGAAGAAGATGCGCTAAATACTTCATTCGGAATAATAGAGGATTAGCATGTCTTCATTTACTAAGAAAGATCAAGACAAGGCAATCTTCACAGTAAAGAAAGATGCTGCAGGAAATATTATAGTTTCTCAGGCATCAGGAGCTAATGGGGGTGAAATCCGAGGAAGTATCCTAAGGACCAATAAGGGAAAGTCCTATATTGTTCCTGGTTATGGTATGTCAGTGCTATCAGGATCTAATGTTGGGTACCCAAACCCTGGGCAAATTACGTTAGCATTAGATTTAGATAGCATTAAGTCAGATATAGAAAAAATTGTTATGGATACCGGTATTTCCGGAATGGTTGGTCCGCCCGGCCCTCCTGGAACGACTGGTTCCCCTGGATCTCCGGGGTCTAATGGGGAAGATGGTGAACAAGGCCCGCCTGGTGATCCCGGGCCAGGAGTAACTGATATCACCGATAATGGTGATGGAACGATGACATTATCTTGGGACACAGGTTCTACTTTAGTTGCTGTTCCTGGTGCTACCGTAGATGCCACCGTCACGGGTGTTGCATGGGATCAACCAACAACAGTTACAAACACAGGAACAGATTCTGCAGCTGTATTCGAGTTTGAAATACCTTCTGGGGAACCTGGTGCTGATGGCAACGATGGTGCTTCAATTACAGCTGTGACATTCGACTCAGGTACAGGTTATCTAGATATAGAGATTACTGCATGGGATGGTGGTATAACATCAACTTCAGTAGGCCCTGTCGTTGGTGAAGATGGTGAAGATGGTGAAGATGGTGACAATGGTGTAGGGTTTGAGGTTGGTGACATATATTCTTTCCATGATCCTATAGTAGCCACACCGATTATTGTAACGAATGCCGATGAGGATGGTACCGGTGACATTGCAGATCCAAACAATCCACTTATTGTTGAGATTGCTAAAATGATATGGGACATTGATGCATATAATATAACCGGGCTCACACGTGATCTCAAGTGGGAGATTCTTCATTCATCACATGTAGATGCAGTTAGTACTGATGTATGGTATCATAATATCTGCTTACAATATTGGGATGATCCACTATGGGTTGATATCGACGATCCTGTATATTCATCTGATCAGGCAGTTAATACACCTACCCCAACGATGGAATATTATGCTGGATCGACAGCAATAGAATTTGATGGTACAGCGCCCCCATCCCCATCGATTATTAGAATGGTCTGGAAGATTTATGGCGCTGACCTAAGTTTAGACGGCAGTCTGGGCCAACTTCCATCAACGGTTACATTGGCAGTTGACTCAGCTCGTATAAAAGTCAAGTATACCGTCACATAACTTTGTGTTAGATTTACTATAGCATATTCGCTTATAGTGCATGTCTTTCATGCTCAGAAACTTCGGGAAGAGGATAGTTATAAAGCATGGCTGGTATACTAAATAATAAAACACGAATGATGGACACACAGATTACCCGAGAAGGGCGTAGGCAAATTGTCTCTGGTGATCTTAAGATTAAGTTTGTAACATTCACTGACCGCCATACTTTTTATCGCCAAGATGATGACGATGCTGCAGACGATGCAGATAATCGTATTTTTCTAGAGTCATACCATCGTCCTCAAGATCAGATTATCTTTGAAACAGACGATGATGGTAGGTTTATTCCATTTGACGGTGCCAACATTAAGATCCGAAATGGAAAGCTGTACCGAGCTTCTGGGAGAGCCCACCAACAAATCACCGGCTCCAATGTCCCTGAGGCAATTTATGAATTATTTGAGTCGTCCGCTAATAACTTTAGGGATTTACAAGTTATAGGAACAAAAGACATATTCAGCGACACAAATGGTTTCGAGATGCACCCGGGCTCAGTAGCATTTACTATCACTGATGAGTCTCCGTTTAAGGATAATGAAATATCTGATATTGAAATTGAGAAAGTTGAATCACTATATCAGGATGAAAGATTGCAACATCTACCATTTTATCGTTATATGCCTCCCGTTAATAAACCTAAGCCAGGATATATTGATGGTGAACCGTTAGGTCATTATGCACGATTAAATCAAGAGCAAATAATGACATATGATGAGCTATATGAACATTTATATGATAAAGACGCAGTAGAGTTTCAATACTTAGACACTTCTAGAGAAAATAATCTAGTAATGCAGTTTTTAGAAACAAAACCAGACAATGTGGAGAAACTATCATTAATAGACTTTGGTGAGTTTCCCTCTGAAACGGATCCCGATTCTGCAGGGCGCCATGTTTACTTTGCAGGAAAAATATTTGAGGATGGAAATGGCATGCAGACGTTCGTTAATATGTTTACGATAGTTTTTGAGTAGTAGTTTATGAAATTTAATAGCGAAAAAGTTCGAAACATAGTTTACCTTAAGACCGACTTTACTGATATCGATGGTATTGATCGGTATGGTAGGTTTGTATATGATGTTAGCTACTGGGCTAATATACCACGTGCTATTAAAAACAATTCAATTCTAGTAAAGATATCAGTTTATGACAGTAATCCGATTATTAACTCCAATATATTTGAAGGTGTAACAACTGCCGCGGAAGCAGTTAAGAGCTTAAAGGAATATGATACAACGCTTAAGAACAGGGTCCGAACAGCACGTTCTAAACCTATCGCTGTAAAGTACTCTGACATTAGTAGCAACATTAGTAATGAGATTGCAAAGAAGATTAAGCGTGATCCTGACAACGCAGATAATTATCTCGGCCTTCAACGGCAGATTTTAGCTATTCCTACATCAAAATTATCAAAGGGAGATCCGGATTCCCAACCAAACTTAAGCATAGCAAAGGTTGAAGCTCCTACTAAAGGTGACAGGTCAATCCGCCGCGCTGCCCTTAAGTCAATATTATCAAACGGCACATGCCCGTCCGCAGTAGGCGAAGCTAGCTTCCCCATAAATTCTTTTATGGCATCTTTTCAGGGTGTTAACCGTAAGTACTCAAGCCGTCGGCATATGAGAAACTACAGAAGGAAGCGTACAATCAAGGGTTGGGAAAGAGGTAATCGGCGAAGCATGATGCAATCTCATGGAAATAAGGCAATTAAGTCTAATATGTGGGGTAAGTATCTTCGACACAGCTTGAGAAGAAAATCTTATAAAAAAGCATCATCAATATCCTTATTGCCCAGTAAGACGCAGGTAACAACTAGATTAGTGTCTAAAAGATGGGCTGAAATAACAGAAGAAATCAGGTTACCAAGCCAAGCAATAAATGGCCTTCAGAAATTACACTTTTTGATTGAACTCTTTAATTCAGACGGTGATATATTAGATGTTAAGCACCGTGTCGTTGATCATGATGCAGAGGTTGAAGAGTTTTTAACACCTGATTATGCACCAAAGCTTTTTGCTCGTTCAGCGCGAGTTGGTAAAAACGTTGTATGGATTCGCCAGGTTGACAGAGTCGCGACTGAGGTATGGTTATATAGAAAATACCTGAACCCGGAGTCAGCAAAGTTTGCACGAAAATATGAGCTTATTCGAAAGGTCAAACTTACCAAAAAAGACCGCTATAAGAGAGTTGTTGATTGGATCAATAACTCATCGACTTGTATATACAGGGCGATACCAGTGGGTCCCCGCCAGCGTGTTTCTCATGTATTTCGGAATGCTGTAGCTCGGCCCAGGCGCCATAAGTCATTAGGGAAAAAATCAGTAGAAGAACTTACACATGTTTCTATTTTTGCACAAACACAAGAGGACAAGGTTGTTGTAAGGGTATCCAATATCCCCGAAGGCCCAGTTGCCCTATATATCACAGCTGATGACTTAAGCTCAAAACCAACTGCCAGAAGGTTTAATGACTCGAGAAGAATTGTTGGTTCTGAGCCAGAAGATCAAACCCAGGTTATCAATTCAGATACTGTTGATCTTGTTTTTGATGATACCGCTGTACAACATGGGCACATATATGAATATCGTTGTGTTATGATATACCCAGGCGGAAATGAAGTACAATCAAAAATAACTGAGGTTCATGAATTCTACAAAGAAGTGACTGAGGAAGAAAGAATAGTCGTACAACTCACCGGATTAGCAATTCAGGCTGATGATTCTGGTAATGCGTCTGTTTCATTTAATATTGAACCATCATTTACAGACGCTGGGATGGAAACGATTGTCGGTGCGCTAGAGTCTGCAGGCGCTGAGCAAAACTTTATTGATGAACTACAATCTGATAGAGAAAAACTCAACAATCTTGTAGCATTTTCAGTCCAACGCCAGGATAGCGTCTCCGGAGAGACTGAGACTTTCGGCGTTTTAAGTACCGGTGAATTTGTTGATGACGTTACAACAAGAAGGTATACCGGTGTTTCTTCGTTAGAAGCTGGTAGGTCTTATAGGTATATTGTCAGGGTACTATTACGCAGTGCTGAGACACTGTTTGATACAGCGCTAAGTGATGATATTGATATGACAACTGCTAAAAGATACCAGAAAAAGATTTCGAAGTTTATGAACCCTTCTACTCTTCGAAATGGTACTTTACCATCGACTGGTCAGTCTGTCGGTATAAACCCACGCTCAAAAATGAAATCACAAGATAAATTTATTGAAGGAAGAACAGGTATTGAGGTAGCAATTGATGCAGATATTCCTGAGTTTAAGCCTGAAGTTGATAAACTAAATGCTAGAAAGCTTGGAACAAAAAAGACATTATTAATGTGGTCAATTACCGGTGACCAGGATGATTTAGATCACTTCATTGTGATGGCCCGTTTCCAGGGTGTAAAATCTACAGTCGGTACTGTTCATAATATGTCTTGGTCTGGAAGGTATTACTTTTTTGATAGAGAACTATCTGGTGAACCAGGCACGATTGAATATAGCGTAATACCTGTATTGGCAGACTATACATATGGTACTGAAGTTACAGCAGAGGAGATTACCCTGGAAACCTCTGAGCCTTCATTTGTGGTAGGGACATAAGATGGCAATAAAGAATAAGAGAAGATATACAACCCTAAGCATTCAGTCAGATCCTATAGATAGTGGAAATAACTTACTGGGTGATAATTCACCATCTAGTACAGAGAAAGTGTCTGTTTCATTTGTTGATAAAAGTGATGATTCAAATGATTCGCTTTCTGATAACTCTAAAGTTTCTTTCGCCGCAGCCCGTTTACGTGGGAAGACTCGCCGGAGCCAGACTGGTAACAACTATGCAATTTATCGTCGGATTCCTTCAAGTTCTGTATCAAGAACTTTGCAGTCTGGCATATCTGCATCAACTACAGTTCGTGATACTAGCTCAGTAAGATTGTACACTCCTCCTGCAAAAAAGATTACAGAGGATGTTGATTCACGATCTTCGAAGAGCAGTATCCCTATCGGTGTTATGACTGGCATGGACGGTTATTTATTAGAACACTCTATATCTAATCTACGGCCTGAACTAATAGCATCATTTGATTGGATGCCGGCTAGATCTACTTCTGGTCGAAAAGGTTACATGGAGTCATTACTCGAGTTTCGTTGGGCGATGCGTCAGCTACAGATTGAAAATGTAGAAGAAGTTATTAAAGCGCTGAAAGATGCTGATATTGGGGGAGTATATACCCGGTTGCAGCAAAAGTATGAGTATTACTCTGAAAAAGAAGAGATGTGGATCGAGTGGAGAGAAAAAATTCTACAGGTTCTATCAAGCGCAAAGAAGTCTTTAGATATCAAAGACAATTCGTGGCGGCTTCGTGGTGAAACGTCTAAGCTTTATGCAAAGAAATCCGAGTTGGGTACTTCAACTGGAAAAAACACGAATCTTAAAGACTTATTTATAAACGATCTGAGATTCTCTGAAGAAGGCTACAAGAAGTTTAGCAATAGCAAGGTATATGGTCAAATGCTTTATGATCTATATTATGCATGCCGATACCATTCTCCTGCACTTGTAACGGATAAAGAATCAGAGCGCTCTGAAGATGAAAATTCTACATCTCTCAATTACAGAATTGTTCCGAAGTCTAAATTTTATAAGTTCAGAATACAAAAATTAGGTAATAGGGAATGGAAAAACCAACGCGGCCAAAAAAGGTTTCATAAATTTGATGCGACTAAGTTTAATAACTACTCTAGATTTATATCATCACTTCCTGCTGATGATTCTGATAAGATAAAGGTACTAACAACAACTATTTCTAACGAGATGTGTACTAGCGCAGGGATTGGGTATTTGACTGGCACTAGCCTTGGTAAGAGATTCAATGTAGATCTACATAATCCATACTGGTGGGCCTTGGGAAGAGTTAGGAAAAATATTTTAGATGACGGTTGGCCACGTGGCAGCTTAGCTTCGTTTGTTTTATTGAATGATTCTAGAAATCGCCTAATATTACCATTTGAGACCCGAGATTTTGCAGACAAGGACGGAAAGACAGCCGTTGCTGGATCAACTGCTTTAGTGGATGGTATCATGAGGTTTGGAAATCTTCATGATGGTTTGGATTTTGAGCCATATTTTGAATTTGGTTCTGAGCTAAAAAGCACGACAGACGATGTTGTTGAGTATCTACAGTTACTATTAAACATGAATGATCCGGATCAGCGGTTGCATTCTAGAAATATCTTTCTTAAGATCTTAAAGTCGTTTGCTACATGCATCCATGGTACAAGGTCTAACGTACGTAAGAGTGAACAACAGCTAATTACTGCCGCTCTTATGAATTTATCTAGAGAGAACCCAAGGTTACGCCACAAATTGTTAAGGTTTACACTTGAGATTAGGGATGCTCGTGACCAACTAGTTATTGATACCGGCGCTGAAGAGTTTCTGGAGCCAGATGCAGATAGCCCAATACCACGTCCACCTGATCCCTCGATTCAACTAAGCAGAATAGGCGGATTCCGTCCCTATGCTGCTATTACAGCTGACTGGATTCAGAAGACGTATAATATCTCCGCTAATGCTGCTATTAACTTAGTCCGGACTACATCATCATATAGTGAGCTATGGAAAAAAGCAAAAGAAGCTAGCGCTGCAGAGCAGGCTGAGCGAAGAAAAGAATATTATAGGATGGCGAGTAAGTGGCAGAGAACCTCACTTTATGCAGCTATTATAGCTAGAAATACAATGGATGATTCTCGGCGCCCTCCGGAAGAAACAAATACACGGTCGATAATTAAGTTACGTCCCAGCGGTATAATATCAGCACTTAGAAAGTCTGCACAAGGGGTCACATCATATTACTCTTTGTTTTCCCATGTAATAAAAATTGCAAGGCAGATCCAGGAAGAGGCAGTTGAGTTAGCTGACAGGGATGGCGCTGGGGGTGTCTATATGGACGCTTCCCGCCTCACAAAGTATAATGGTTGGGATGAGAATGCACTAATTGCAGCAATATTCGAGATATTTACGATATTGTATACCAGGTTCGTTAGTGCTGAGCTAGTAAGGCATGGGCGGATGTGTTACGTTAAGTATAATGCAGAGATAAATGATCGAGCATATAAGGCCCTCGAGGATGTTATATCAATTTCTATGAATCAAGATCCTCACTCACGTGCCAAACAAATAAAAGAGCGTGAGGCTACCTCTGAGCAACCTGAAGAAATAGTGCTAACTAGAGACATGATGGAAGGAAAGCTGTCCGTACTTGACGCCCTTCAGTCTGCATCAAACGTTTCATCAGCAGAAGCTGTCTTTGCTGACATTCAGACTTTTATGAATATGTTTGATGACGAACTTGAATTTAAGAACTTAATAATGAGCCATCTCCAGGCAATCGGTGATGATTTAGGCACATCTGCATTAAACGTTAAGACATTCTTTAACACAGGGGAAGAAGACTTCAGTATTACAGGCATAAAGAAATATCAAACTGCAGGTAGATATATTGAGTCGTCTAGAATTCGTAGATATATGGCATGGAAAACCAAGACAGTATTCGGCCAAGATATTCTAAAATCATTAACACCCCACCAACTAGCTCTTCAGCGCGTGGCATCTAAGAAACTGTCTAGAAAAGAAAATGATGATTCTTATCTACCTTCTGAGATGATCCTTGAGGCCGAAGAAATAGTTGCCCTTAAGTCATTTCTTAACTCCCCTCCAATGAGGGGTGTTGTCGGGGGTAACATTCGTGTTATGACGATTGGTGTACCAATGGACACGATTGACATCCTCCAGAACCCTCCCTATACATTAGGTAAGAAGAATAATACTGAACTTAGTAAGGCAAAAGATGTATTTGAGATTCATATACACAAAAGAGACTTAGAATATGAGGATATCGTTTTTAAGCCCAAGAAGTTTGTATATGATAGATCAATATTTCTGTTGCCAGAATCGTTTAAGAAAATATATCCTTCCGAGAACGTTGGAAGAAGAAAAAGAACACGCACATGGAACTTTGACGCGATGGTAAAAAGTACTGAGTTTACCATGGCTAATGAACATGGACTATACTCAAAGACTGCGTTACAATTATATGATCACTGGAAATATAAGGGTGTGCCAGGCAAGAAACGTGTAGAGATGATTCAGAACCATATAACAAATCGATTGTTACACATTTATTATCGGCTACTTAATGGTTTAACTTTGGATGAAAACACTTTCTTAAAACATGAAGAGTGGGGCCAATTATTAGTTGATGCCGATGCTGCCAAGATGCTTCAATTAGCTCAAGCACATGAGAAGACTAAATGGTGGATTTATACAGGCACAATTCCTGCAGGAAATCTTTTATTAGATACAAAGATACAAAACAATCCCAGGACTCGTGTTGCAACATTCAAGGATGCAGAGATTTGGGCAAAGCCATCAATGGCACAACTAGCTAGACTTGCTAGGGATTTACGTATCGCAGAAAAAGGACACTCAAAGAGATACCATCGCCGTTCAAAGTATATCACATATGGTGAGGCATTTAGAAGAAGGTGGGGTACCGTCGCAAAACGAGCAAAATATCTACGAGCGATTCATCACCAACAGCTGTTGGTGGTAAAGAGCCGGTATCTTGCCGGCCACTCAAACTATTATAAGTCTGGTAGCCGTGCTAATCCTACACCAAAGCAAAGAACGTATCCAATATCTAAAGCAGCAAGGCGTTATCGTTCTGCATGGAATAAGATGGTTCGAAAGCGAAATAAGTGGGTAAATAAAAAGAACAGAGAAGCTAGAAAACATAACAGGGCAATTGCCAGGTACCAGGCTAAAAGATTTAAGTTTCTCCGTCGGAGATTCTTTAGGAAAAAGCCTCGCTTGTCTTCTTATCATATGCAACATTTTAGAATGATATGTGCATCTAGAATCCTCGGGCCCTGTGCAATGATTAACCAAATCCTTGCGCCGCGTACATTTGATAGGGTACTTATGATTCCAGTTGATCCAGATGACTTCGAAATTGATATGATTGCAACTACGGATGTCTTAGCTGGAAGATCAGCTGCTGAGCAAAAAGAGTTTTTAGATATGACAGAAGAAGTGCAGAATGAAGCCGGCCACATGATACGCAAACTTAAGCCTCGCCGGCGGTCTGAAAACTATAGTTCGTTTAATGATTTCTTTGCGACTGTTTCAACACTCTCAATAGAAGAGGATGATTCATAATGCCAATTTCATATCCATCTAAGGTTTTAACAATACTCGACGTTCCTGAGGTTTGGCGTTTTAGGGCAAGGTTTAGGTACAACTTCTTTGTTCCTGACGAAAAAATTGATGTAACTGGTGATGCAAGGCTTCATGGCGCAACCACCTCAGATCTTAAACATTCACTACGTAAACGTATCCCAAGGTGGATTGAGTTTTCATTTGATCCTGCCGATGTCCGGACAAATGCTAGTGTTGACAATGAGTTTGTTGCAGAATTATCAAAACCTCAAAACGTAGAAAAAATCATTAAGGATAACCTTGATAAGATTCAAAAAGAGATCGACGTTGCTAGTAAGGGTTATTCAACATTAAACCTACAAGACCGCTCCATTGGTTATAAAGCGCATAAGCTTTTGCGATTATCAATGAGGATTCGAGGTAGAGCCCTAGGGTATGATAAAACATACTGGAATAAAAAGAAGGGCTGGCAATACACTCGTGCTAATACTGCCAAGTTATTAAACGAGATGACAGGGGATTATGTCGCTGGTAAATGGATTGTAAAAGCCATGGGCCGACTAAGGTACCGCTCCGTATATTATTATAGGACTAGATCTGGAAGAAGAAGGTCTTATCGTCCAAGGTGGTTGCGTACATTTAGAGCAATCAAACAATACAGCCAGATTAGTGATAAGTTTTTGCATGATATTTTGGTAAAATCTGTTGCAGACCCTACGTCTCCTTTCATGAATGAGTTGTCTTATAAGATTAAAGATGCTGCCGGAATTCAGGCACAGGCAAGGAAAGACGGACAACCAGGTATGATATCAGATTATGAGTATGCACCCAACATCATTCCTATATCAATCGACAGGGTTAATCCTGGTGAGTTTAGAAGTGCAGTAAAAATCATTGGATATATTATTGATAAGTGGGAGCTACAACCCAACAGAAGATATAAACGTTGTGAGCCTATTATCGTCGCTGGTTCTGCTAACGGTGTTGCTGTCGATACGAAAATAAAATATGGGGCATATTATTCATATTCTATTAGGGCAATTGCAATGTGCCAATTCCAAGCAATAGATGAAGAGACAGCACAGGTATATGCAATTTCCGGACTAATTTCATCTAGATCATCTAGAAAAAGTAGGGTAAGGTGTAGAGAGTATAGGCCACCTCCTCCTCCTGGCGACTTAGATTTCGTATGGGATTACCAGGAGAAAAAGCTTATGGTTATGTGGAGTTTTCCCGTAGTACCCCAGAGAGATATTAAAAGATTTCAGGTTTTTAAGAGAAAAAGTGTACATGATCCATATGAGCTTCAAATAGAGTATGATTTTGATGATAGCGAAATACCAGATCCTCGTAGCGAAATGCCTCGTCGGTCTCGTGTCGTAGAGATGCAAGATCCAATGACAACTTATTGGGATGAAGAATTTACTAAGGAGTCTTATGCTATATATTCATTATGTAGTATCGACGCACATGATTTTAGCTCAAATTATTCTGCACAATTCTTGGTCTGGTTTGATGAATCAAAGAATAAGTTAATGAAAAAAATGATATCGCCGTCAGGCGCGCCAAAGCCTTATCCTAACTTTTACCTATCGGAGGGTGTTGATCCGGTCAACGGTGAAATAAACCTCACGAGTGATTGTATTAAAGATAGTGGCCATACTTCTTGTAAGATATTCTTTGATCCGGAATACTTATCTATCAAAGGCGAAGATGACGAGGATTTAGATTTGTGGACGACAAAACAAGAAGGTGGTTCATATAAATTACAGGTAATCAATACGGATAGGCAAAAGAGCCAAGTTATTGATATTGAAATAGATGATTTACGGACTAATAAGTAACCGATATATTTATCTGAGGAGCATGTAGATGGGTTTTTTAGATCATTCAACAAATAACATTATTGTAGACGCAGTTTTAACAGATACCGGCAGAGCATTTTTAGCTAGAAATGACGGTTCTTTTTCAATTGTTAAGTTTGCGTTAGGTGATGACGAAGTTGATTATACAATTATTGAAAAGTTTGGCAGGACAGTTGGGAAAGAAAAAATTGAAAAAAATACCCCAATTTTCGAGTCACAAACGAGCGGAAATTTAGCATTAAAGCATAAGCTGGTTAGTGTTTCAAATCCAAACTTAATTAGGCTTCCAAGCTTAGCATTAGCTGGTGATGGATTAGACTCAACAGGTACAACACTGTCGATGTCTAGATCAGGTTCTGGTTCTAGCGTTACCTTAACGGTAACACAAGAAATTCAGAATGAAAGTACCATTGATGTTGAGTTAAGAGATCAGGCCTTTATTATTAAGGTACCAAGTAGGTTCCTACAATTACGCGGTATGACGCCCGATAATGTCGATGCCGATAATATTGCAACGTACATTGTGACCAGGGATCCGACAACAACTTCAGTCGGTGGTTCCAGGGTTACAGTACCTGTCGAAACAAAGTCAGTGACAGATTCACAATTTCTAATTTATGGAAATGCCAGTGATAAGAATGTAATCTCTTCTGTTATAAGTATCGTAGGTATTCAATCGGGCGCTGTAAAAGAGTTTGAAGTTCAAATCTCTAAGAATTAAAGAGGGTTATAGAAAGTCATGGCAACATTTAAAGAAATTTCAGCGGCGGATATTAAGACTAGCCGCTCAGCGTTAAATCAATTAGTTGATATTATCCAAGAGGATATATCTGGCTCAGATACTCGGAGAGAGTTCCAGGTATTTGTTACCGGCGGAATTGGCCAGGGTGTAACATCATCTCTTTTCCAGACCGTATATGATCAGGATCATACGCTGCAAAGCGCAAATGCTGTTATGGATATGACGGTCGGTTTGTACTTTAGTGGTTCAACGGTTCAGGACAGTTTAATTTCAGAAGATGCTTCAGGTAAACTACTGTTTCCTTCTGAATCTATGATGATGAGAGAGAAAGTTGACATTTATAAGCAGTTTGCTGCTACATTAATGGGCGACTCTGATGCATATTTTACGACGCCGTTTGGGTCTGATGAAGAAGATGACCGTATTGATAATGCATTCTTTGTCTGTTTTAAGAGATTATTTGCTCGAGATAAGATTAAGCGTGAAACGTTTGCCATGAGGTTTTACCAGTCTGCTTCTTTAGCTGGTAACTCTTACAGATGTTGGAGAGAACAAGATTTAGTTGATAGAGATCTAATTCCAGTTGGTAACCCAGAACTTGAGCTAGACTCAGATGGAAACCATCGAATTGATCCACCTCCGTATTGGGCTGATGGTGTTACCCCTAACCTTAATACTACATCAACTGGCTCAGTCGCAATTTTTACTGATATTGGTGCTGCAACCAGTAAACGAACTACATTCGGTGGCGAAGTTGCCGATATTGTAGACTCCGCTGACACCTCAAGAAAAGTAGGCCTATTATTTTATGATGCCGGTGTTGCAGTATTTAACGTCAATAGAATGATTGATCCTGATCAGGCTGTTATGGGAATCATTGATGGAATGAGCGCAGAGTCTGTAACTTCTATTAAATGTAATTCTGCATGGATTAGCCATGGAGGTAGTGATGAACCTGATGGAAATGCTATTGATTCCTCTGACATCGTAGAGACATTAATGGCTCGCCCTGAAGGGGATGAAAGCTCGAATTATGAGGTTCAGATTTCAAATGGCCAGGTTGGTATTGGGTATGGCTGGCTAGGACACCCAGTAACAGGTACACTTTCCGAATACTCAAATGCTGCGTTAGATTCGAATGACGACGATGACGTTAACCCGGGTTACATGGACGGTACCGGAGATGATTATGGAGCCGGAAACCCATATGCAAGGTTTGTTCCTGATTTTCTAGTATCAGGTTCGATCGATAATATTGTTGATCACTTTTCTACATGTAGATTCCAGTCTGGTTCACTGACTGCAATAACATTCCAAAACGTAACTACAATTAACTCTACGCTTATCTTCTGTAGGGCAACGGCAGACGAGTTTAATTACTCTGCTAACCCATCATATGTCGATGAGGAAAATAGAATTGTAGTAATTGATGAAGGTCAGGAAGATACACAGAGATCATTTACGTTTCCAACGACTGTAGGAATGTATGACGCTAATGACAACCTATTAGCAGTTGCAAAATTATCTAGACCAATCGAAAAGAATGATGAAAAGGATATTACGATTCGTGTTAGACTAGACTTCTAAGGCGAGGGTGTAATGTTATTTTTGTCTAATGTTTCGATAGCTCCAGAAATTAACGTATATGCAAAAGCGTCTGTTCCACATGGGACAACTAAAGATAGCTCAGGTGTGGTCAAATGGCGATATTCGGTTTAAGCAATGAATGGTTTGAGAATTTAACGTTAGAGACCCGTCCTAAGCGCCACTATCTATCTGCGTCATCTGGTAGTAAGTTAGAAACTGGGGTGACGGGCTCCGTTTATGTGTTTGCTGAGCGGTCTAAGTTTGAAAAAGAGGCACAACCCCTCAAAGCATTCAGCGATACTGGAGTAGATACATTCGGTGACGATTCAGTAGAAGCATTTCGTACATCGATGATTGCTACTGCATCTCTTATGGATCCTGTACAAATTCAGCAGGTCACAGAGTTAACGTTTAGAACGGAAGATGTAGATGCCACACTATCCGGTGGCCATGGTACTGCTAATGCTTTTGATTACAGGGATCTTCTTGGGCATTCTTCAAATAAGTACATTGACAAAGCTTTCTTTGACCTGACAGAAGCATACGGCACCGTACGTAGATTTTATTTTTATGATAGTGACTGGGGCAATTCAAAGCAAAAACCAGATGCTCCTGACAATGGCTCTTTACACATGGTCGATCTTGTCTATCTTAAGACAATCGGGGATCCATCGCTTTCACCAGACATATATGATGTTGAAACAGCACTTGACATGGTTGCTAGTGCAACATGTGCTGCTATTGATGAAGTAGATGGGTTTGATGCTGTTTACGAGTCGTCGCCAGATAATTCGGTTGTTACTGTTACAAATGTGCAATACGGCAATTGCGAACCGCCAGTCTCTGGAGTGATTACGAATCCCTTTACTGGCGAAACTATATTAGATTTAGATCTAGATGCAGATGGTATAGGTGATCAGGATTTTCCAACGTTCCCATACAATATCTTTGAAATTGATGTAGCAACGTCTGGATCTGCAACATCTATCAATGTAATGCTAGATCGCTATATGGGAATGGTAAATGATTCAGAGGTTTCGTCTAGAAAACAAACCGCTGTTTCAATTACACGTTTTGAGCCTTCATTTAAGTTAACAAGCGATACTTTACGAAAAAATGCAATCAAGGATGTTTTATTTCCTCATTACAGAACGAAGCACCCGAGCCTACATTGGGCATTTAGCAATTATAACACCATTAATTTCTTTACGTCATCATTGGTGCCACCAGATTCTGCACTTATCTATCCGTCAATTACGGATGAGACAGTACAGCCGAGTATAATACCCTATAGCCCCTCTGGTTCCTTCACCTTTGAATTCTATATTAATCCCCGATATACCATTGATGAAGAGGACTCCTATGCCTCAGGTTCATTTGTGGTTAAGGATTGGGAACAACTATTTATTGACTTTCACCAGGGCGGCCGCGGCGCACATGAATCTCCTATTTTAGATGATTATATTACAGATTCATTAGGCAACCAATACTGGTATGACTCCGATGGTGATCCGTCTGATTGGAAAACCGCTGTTGACTGGGGGTTTGTAGATGATACGGCAATAGAGGCCGATGGCGGATACGAAAAGGCAGAAAATCTAGTAACAGATAAAGGTGATGAAGCACCGGATTATGATTTTAGATCAGGCGATCCAATTATCAAGAATTGCAGAATTATCTGTAACGATGGCGTTTCAAGTGGTGATCAAATATTCGAGTTTGCATCACCTGGTAATATTCATAATGCTACAGATTGGACTATCGGAAAAAATGAGGTCGGCGATTTTGATAATTACGCCACTGCAGTCAATATTGCTAAGACGATTGACGGAAATGAGTATTTCAAGAGCTGGACTGAAAAGATAGAGATTATTGACGAAGATGGACAGCAGAATGTAAATGAGGCCGGATTATTATTATGGACCGATGATAATGGTCTTAATGAATATACTGTCTTTGAGGCTGTTACAAAAGATTTTCCTGACTGGGATGAGGTGATTGAGGGAGGCCCGGCTACAATAAACAGTTATCAGGCTACCAATGCAAGCCAGCTTTTGTGGATAGCATCAGCTACTCCCGTTGAGGCGACCCCTGAAGACCTCTTAATTACAGATCCGGCAGACGGGTCATATATCGATAAAACTACTGCTGCTGCTGTTGGGTACGGTGAGGTTATAGGGTGGTCAATCGATGGTGGTGCCTTTGATATTGCTGCTAGTCATGGCTATACAGGGTATTATAGTAAAGAGACCGGTGAAAATCTAGATGGCACATTAAATGTGGATGGTGATCAATATTGGTATGACACAGCTGTTGACATAACAGATTATAGAATAGCCGCCGACTGGGGATACGCCGACGATGCTGCGATTGAAACTGCCGTTGAGGTGGGCGCTAGCAATTTATCAATATTTCCTGGTCATGATGATGCTACAGAATGGTCAGAACAAGCATGGGCAGACTATAATGGATACGAGCCAGGTTATTTAGACGTCGATGGTGCAACAACTACGTTGTCGTTACCTGATGAGACTGAATGGATGGAGTCTGATCATACACCGACAGCAGGTTCGCCGATTGATTATGCAAAGATATTGGTAAAATACTCTGACAATCCTGTATATCCTTCTACTCTTGAACAGGTTGATTGGGCTGCCGGCCAGGGCTATGAAGCAGTTATGGCATATGAACCTACATTGGTCTATGGTAAGGTTTGGGTTCAAACCCTAATTTCAGGCTGGGATGGAAATGTTGGTACAATAGCAATTGATACAACTCAACAAAACCACTTTTCATGGCATGCATGGGAAGAGGTAACCGAATGGGACGATGGTGCCGGTAATTTAGGCTCTGCTGCTTCATTCGGGTATACAGGGTTTTATAAGCTAGCAGACAACTCAGATGTTGATCCAGTTGATGCAGATCCAAACAGCGATGGTACGGTCGATGACCCACTAACTTATGGTTCATGGGATGATACTGCATGGGCAGTAGCAAATGGGTATACTGAGTCTTTAGATACTGATGGAGTTACGATACTAACGACCTGGGAATGGGTAAAAAAATATGAGACCGCATCTGGAGTTGATGAAGATGCACGTTTAGCGTTTGCAGACTCAGATGCTAATGAATTTAGTTGGGATGCTGCAGGTTTAATCCCTGATGTTTACTCTACTATAGAAGACGAACTTGATTTAGGGGGTGGTAGGGATCACGTAATCGTTGACAGGGAACAATCTCATGCTTTCAATGCTGGTACTATCTTGCATATGTCTTCAAGTTATGCGATTAGCTTAGTGACAGGAAGCCATATTGACCCAGGCGGCCATCCAGACACATTTAGGATTATGCTTCAATTAAGTTCTTCTGCTGATATCCCTCCATCCCATATTCCATATCTTGAAAATGGTGAATATGGTTACAGCCAGTATTATGATTATAGCACTGAGACATGGGTGGCAGACCTTGATAGTGATGGGGATGTTGATGAGGATGATTTATTGGTGGCCCTGGATCCAGCTTTAACTGCTGGTTCAAATAAGATATGGCTATCTTCCGATAATGTACTAAAAAGGAATCACTGGCATCATGTAGTTATCCGATATGGAACCAATTTAATAGATGATGGTAAGGCACAGATTATTATTGACGGAAATGTTGATACTGAGTTTAATGTTCCTGAAGATCCGGGAGGAGTACTAGAACTCAGCCTTCCACAGGAGTTTGGCGACGCAACTCCAAGGAAATGGGAGGGCTTAACATACTTTGTTGATACAGATGCCGACGACATCGAAGATACATGGGCATCTATAACTGATTTTAGTGATACTGATATTGAGGCAGACCCTGCCGCATTATTTGTTGGTAACTTTTTTGAAGGCAAAAATGGTGCTTCTTATAGCCAGATAACTTCTTATCTGGATGCTGACGGTAATCCTACAATCGAAGGACAGCATGTGGCCGAAGAGCATGCATGGTATGTGCAGGAAAAAGACTCAGATACCGGAGCTGGCCTATGGCTCAATTCTTCAGGAATTGAGATATTAGCAGATGATATTCCTACCACAACTGAGGAACCGTTACAAAAAACTGACAATGCATTAAGAAAGATTTATTTTGATGCGTTAGCCTCATATACCTTAGACGAAATAGAGTATACACCAATCCTGTCATCATCTCTTCACGCAAATTTATCAGATGCTGAAGCTGAACATGGTGCTGCGTATGTATATGATCAAATTCTAACGTTAGATTCGGACGCAACCCAGTACGTTCAAGGCTTTTTTAGCTATGAAGCAGCTGAACGACATGGTATCACATGGGGTCGTCTCGATGATGTTGACTCTGAATCCGGATGGACAGCAGATGATCCGGATCCTTTGGAGCCAAACCAGTATCAATTACGGCACCCATTAAATGCTGAGGTTCATGAATTAAAAATTTGGAGTGAGTATAGAACATTACCTCAAATTTGGTCAACCCAAAAGGATGGAATTGAAGAATTAGAGGAAACCCTACTGTTTTATCTACCTCCATTCTTTGTTAAAGAATCCAGAGAACGTGAAGTGATGCTAACCCCATTCCAGACGATGAAATCGACCACAGATGATCCATTCAACGTGGCTATGTCTTTTGGGGTCGGCGGCCACTTGCTAAACTTAGAAAACTTCTGCAGGGAATTTGTACAGGGTGAGTATCCGTTACTAATGAATCTCACTGGCTCGACAATTGATACTACTACTCAGGAAGAAAAAGAAGCAAATGAGTTCCTAAATGAGGATCCATGTATTCGAAAAAGGAATCTTTCTATCCTTCCATGTGATAATGGGTTATTTGTACCTGACTTTACAATTCTGGCATCAGGAAGTTATGTCCAGAAGCCAACAGATGAAGATGAAACCTCTAAATTCGTAAATGATTATGGCACAATAGACTACGGGCTGGTCACTTTAAGGAATATGGTACCGGAAGAAATGATGTACCCGGGACTTATTGCAATTGATTCTAGTGGAGATGATGATACAAGCAGCGATTCAATATTCGCTTCAATCGCCGGCAGCACTCCGGAGAATCCTGGTGTTGCACCAGGCTCAGTATTAGCAATATTGCAGCGTACTAGGGATACATCTTCTAACGAAGTCGTTTTCTTTGATGTTTCGAATTTATTCTATGGTAGAAAGATTACGCCAAAAACGTTTGAGCTGATTGATCATGATATTACCGGCTCTGGCGGCAAGGTAAAGATTACACTTAAAGATAATGGGTACGGACTTCTCCATCGGGCGGATGCGGAGACAACCCACCCTCTATGGTCATCAGTTGGTAACATAATTTATGAAGAAGGGATTGCAGTCGTACATAGTCCCTGTATCCCTTATTTTGGTAAGGAACAGTTTGAAGTTAATCTCGAAGGAAATCATAATATTCACATCATGGAGATATTAATACCATGCCAGCAAGGCCAGATTAACTCTAGTTCGAACCCACGATATGAGTCACTTAAGGCGTCAACATTTGCTAGCGAAGAGGATACAGGATTTGTTTACGTTACTGGATTGAACTTTCACGACGAGAACCTTAATATTGTAGCAAGGACTAGTTTAGCTCAGCCAATCATGAAGCGTGATGCTGACAACTTGACCTTTAGAGTTAAGGTAGATTTTTAGTGAGTTATAGTTTAGGATTGGACATTTCAACTAGTTGTACCGGATGGTGTGTAGTGACGCCTGAGGGGTCCTTTGTTGATATGGGTTATATTCCCCTTAGTAGCAAATTATCGTCCTACCAGAAGGCCCAGATAATGCGAGAGAGGTTGTCTTCACTTCATATTAAGTACGATATAGAGAAAGTCTTTATAGAAGAAAATCTTCAAGCTTTCAGGCCGGGATTTTCTTCTGCTAAAACATTGTTAACACTAGCTAGATTCAATGGCATCGTAGGGTACTTAGCCCAGCAAGAGTTTTATTGTGCGCCAGAATATATTAATGTCAATGTTGCTAGAAAGACCGTGGGACTTAAAATTATCTCGAAGAAAAAAGGTGGCAAACCCACTAAGGAACAAGTATTAGACTGGGTTGCTGATCAAGTTATTTTCGAGTGGCCTGAAAAGGTACTTAAGTCTGGTCCTCGAAAGGGGCAAAATATTTTAGAGCCAGGCTGTTTTGACGCTGCTGATGCTTTTGTGATTGCCCGAGCCGGCTCAAAGTTGACTGATCTACAGCAAGATTAGTTGTAAAATAAAAATTCAACAATATTTTCATCAAAATGAACACTTGTATGTTCACTGGGTATACTATATTAAGATGTCTACTGTGAGCGACAAAGTTAGGTTTTTGAACAAGGTTTTTGGAACATGTGTAATTGGTTCCGACGGCCTCAATGTAGCTGTGTGCTGCCCTAACCAAAAGTGTGGCTCTTACGGTGTGTCCTCGAAGAAGAAGCTAACAATTAAAGCAGATAGCGATCAATTTCATTGTTGGGTTTGTGATCTTAGGGGCAGAACATTACATAATTTGTTGCGTAAATACTTCCCTGGCCATCTTCATGAATATGAAAATAAATTTGCCGGAAAAAGAAAGCTAACTACGATTGATGTGCAGGAAGAAGAGATCGTTATTCCGCCTGAAGGGTTTAAGCTATTAGCTACCAGTATCTCTTCGAAGGATCCGGATGTACAGAAGACTATTCGGTATGCACGAGAAAGAAACCTAACTAATAGAGACTTTTGGTATTTTAAGTTAGGAACGTGCACCAAGGGGAAATTTCGTAGGCGTCTCATTATGCCTTCATTTAATGAGGTTGGTGATCTAAATTATTTTGTCGCAAGAACAATTGATGACGATGAGAGCAAGATGAAATATCTAAATGCTAAGGTTTCAAAGAAAAATGTTATCTTTAATGAGATAAACATTGACTGGTCTAAAGAGGTTACTCTAGTTGAAGGGCCAATGGATCTTACGAAATGTGATAGTAATGCAACTTGTTTGTTGGGTTCACACTTCTCAGAAGAGTATGCAATATTTCAAAAAATTATAAAGAATAGAACGCCTGTTTTGTTAGCCCTTGATTCTGATATGAATGATAAGACGCAGAAGTATTGTAAGCTATTATCATCTTATGGGATTAAGGTAAGGGTCTTGGGCCTCGGTCCATTTAGCGATGTAGGGGAGATGAGTAAATTAGAATTTCTACATGCTAAAAAAATGGCCAAACCGTGGAAGTCGACAGATAGATTGTATCATCTAATTGACTCGATCAAAAGCGGATCATTGTTATAAGTTGGGAATTGAATGAGTTTTAAGTGTGTCCATATATCAGATATTCATTTTAGAGGCTTAACCAGGCACGATGAGTATCGAGAATCGTTTCAAGCTTTCTTTGAGAAAGCTAAAAGTTTAGAACCTGATGCAATCTTTGTGGGTGGGGACATTGTTCACTCAAAGACACAAGGCATTTCACCTGAGCTAATTGATATTTTGAACTGGTGGTTTACCGGATTAGCAGAGATTGCACCTACCCATATCATCTTAGGCAATCATGACGGCCTAATGATGAATAAGGATAGGCAGGATGCGATTAGCCCTATTATCAATGCTTTAGATAATCCTCGTTTATTCCTATACAAGAAATCTGGCACATACCCAGTCGGAGTACCTGGGTTTAATTGGGCGGTATTTTCATGTTTTGATATGGATACATGGGATGAAGTTGAGCCAGTACCTGGGGAGATTAACATTGCTACATTTCATGGTGGGGTTGAGGGTTCTCATACAGATATCAACTGGAAGATTGAGGGTGAAGTTAACGTAGAGTTCTTTAAGGATTATGAGTTTACGTTCTTAGGTGACATTCACAAGCTTCAATATCTTGATCATGAAAAAAGAATCGCATATCCTGGTTCAACTATCCAGCAAAATTATGGAGAAGATCCAGGAAAGGGTTTTCTATTTTGGGAAATTGAAGATAAAGATAACTTTAGATCAACATTTTACCAGATTCCTCATTCAAAGCCATTTGTTACGATTGATTGGGTTGACGATGTACAAACTACGCTTGATGAAGCAGAGAAGTATCCGGATGGATCTAGATTTAGGGTCCGAACAAATCAACAATTATCGCAACATGAAATAAAACAACTTCACTCAGCTCTTAAAGAGTTCAAGGATGCTACAGAGATTGTCTATAAGAATGATATCGACGTCGAAAATACATCTGTTATTAAGATTGGCGACGGCGAGCTTTTTAAGGATGATCTACGTGATGCAAAGACACACTCTAAATTAATGAGAGAATATTATTCTGAGATTGATTTAGACGATAGCGAGTGGGATTCATTAGACGACTTAATTAACAAGTATGTACCCCAGATATCCAATGGTGATGCTGCTAGAAACGTTAAGTGGTCTGTAAAAAACTTCCGGTTTGATAATACATTTTCATACGGGAAGGGGAACTATATTAACTTTGATGACCTCAGTGGTATCATCGGTCTATTCGGTCCTAACCGGTCGGGAAAGTCTTCTATTCCTGGATCATTAATGTATACTCTATTCAATACTACGGATAGGGGATCGATTAAAAATCTTCATATTATCAACTCTAGAAAAGGATACTGCCAGGGCTCTGTTGATATGTCAATTAATGGGCAATTATATAGAATTGAAAGGCAATCAACGAAGCATGAGACCAGGGCAGGAAAACTTCATGCTGTAACCCATCTTAACTTATTTAAGATTGATGAAAATGGGAATGTTACCCAGGATCTCAGTGGCTCGCAACGTACTGAGACTGAGAAGATCATCCGGAAACTAGTGGGAACATCTGATGATTTCTTATTAACATCAATGGCTAGCCAGGGAGAGATGAATAATTTCATCAAATATAAAGCAACTCAGCGAAAAGCTGTTTTGACAAATTTCTTAAACTTAAACATGTTTGAAGAAATGTTGAGTGCTGCGTCTAACGATTCTGCCCATATTAAGGCATTGATTAAGAACGCCCCGGATCATGAATGGGACCACTTAATTATGCAGTCTAATATGACAATGGGTAGAAAGAGTAATGAGCGTGATGAAATTGATAATGAGTTGTCAATAAAGAGAAAGAAGTTACAAGATCTAACTGTATCATTGGCAACCCATAAGCATAAAGATATGGTGACGTCAGAAGATGTATCTGAACATCAAAGGAAGCTGCAAAAGTCTAGATCTAGATTAGAAGATTTAGTTGATAGGCATGCCCAAGCTAGCCATGAGTTTGATGAAATTAATATTAGGGTCGAGAAGATTAACCAGATTAAGGAACAGTTTCCTGTTGATGAATTAAGGGAAAGGCTTGAGGTTCAGCGAGATCTAGAAAAGACCTTACGGGATCTTGAACACCAACGGGATCTTGAAAAACAGTTATTGGATAGTAAAAAGAAGCTAGCAAAGAAGCTCGAGCCCTGTGATTGTTTTGAGCACTTACCAACATGCCAATACGTAAAGCAATCTGACAAGCATAATAAGCTTCTTGAGAAACAAAAAGAAAAAGCAGATGCTTTACTTGACAGTGTCCGAGCTACTAGAAAATCGATTAAGGTATTGGTCAAAGAGGGCCTAGTTGAGAAGTTAGAGAAATATGATTCAATTCTTGTCAAGGAGTCTGAGCTTAAGATTGAATCGTCTGAGATGGCTGTTAACTTACACTCACTTTCTACAGAGATTACGACTGTAAAGTCACTTATCCTTGAAGATGAGAAGTTGCTAAATGATATGAAGCTAAGAATAAGCGATGGTTCTATCGCTGAAGAGGTTAGCTTAATTAAAAAGAAGATTAATGATATTAAGAGAAATGTTTCCGAGCTTGACTCGCAGCGAATGAGCCTATCTGAGTCCATTGGCTTGTTAACCTCCGAAGTTGCCAGGCTAGAGAAAGAAAGAGACGAGTTTAAAGATTTAATGTCTCAATGGAAAATTTATGAATTATTCATGAATGCAGTTTCGAAGAAGGGAATCCCACTCCAGATTATTACATCACAGTTACCAATTATCAACTCAGAGATTTCCAAGATTCTTCAGGATGTTGTTGGGTTTACTGTTGAGCTTGAAGCAGAGTCGAATAGCAATGCCATGGATATTTTCATAAACTATGGAGATTCCCGCCGTATTATTGAATGTGGTTCTGGTATGGAGAAGATGATGGCATCATTAGCCATTCGTGTTGCATTAATTAATATTAGTTCACTTCCAAAAACGAACTTACTAGTTATTGATGAAGGCTTTGGTGCTCTGGATGCTATGAATGTTGAAGCATGTAATCGATTATTGATATCACTTAAGCGATGGTTCAGGAATATATTAGTTATATCTCATGTTGATGGTGTCAAGGACATTGTTGATGTTGTTCTTGATATTCGGCAGCATGGCAAAAACTCGTTAATCCAATGTGCAGGTGCGGAGGCATTAAGTGGATAACTGGAAAGATTTACCGGGTGATAGAAGATTAATGAAGGCAAAACATTATTCTGTTATTATCCCTAATTCGCCACCACCGGTAGTACCTTTAGATTGTCCGGTCTGCCAACAGCTTATGAAAGATCATGATGATGTGTTGTCTTTTCGTAGGAATAGCTGTTGTGTCGAGTGTGAGAATATGTGGGCTATACCCAATAGTGATGAATGGTCTAGCGGGTGGAGACCAGAACCCCAGACAATAATAAATGAGATAAACAGGAGAAATGACTATCCTTCTTTCATCTATCAGGTCAAATAGTTCGCTATCAAGATATTTAGATAGGGAGGATATCCAGGAGATAAATCATGATTTCAAAAGACGTATTAAATCAATTAGATGATGTTGTAAACTACACTTGGGGTAAGAGCAGTGGCGATGGCACAAGGTCGCTAACATGCGAAATTGCCAATGGCCAACTTCTTATTAAGTTTCAGACAGTTGTTCATTTTGCTTCTGAGCAATCGTTACGCCAGCAGGTAGATCGGCTAGTAGATGAGTCGATTCAAATTATTTCCGCTAAGGTTGATGCAACCAAGAAGCGGTATAAGGAAGTTGCGGGCAGTGCCCTTAAGCTAGAAGAGGTTAGTAATCTAGATGATATTGAGCTAATATCATTATCAGTGCATAACCCTCGCCGAATTGCGATATATCGTAGGAACTGTAGTTTAAGAGTGCAATAAAAAATGGCCATCACACAGAAACAGCGCCAGGTAAAAGAGATTGTAAAGTGTGGTAAGGATCCAAAGTATTTTTTCAATAAGTTTGTAAAGATTCAACACCCCACGAAGGGATTAATCCCTTTTGCTACTTTCGATTTTCAAAATGACTGCATTGACGATTTTGTTGCTAATCGTTTTAATGTCATCCTGAAGTCTCGGCAGCTAGGTATTTCTACCTTATCTGCTGCATATGCTGTTTGGTTGGCTATTTTTTATAAAGACAAGAATATCCTTGTTATTGCTACTAAGTTAAGTGTTGCTATGAACTTTATTAAGAAAGTGAAAGTAGCACTCAAAGGGCTTCCTCCATGGTTAGTTTTGCCAGAAATTACTAGCAACAATAAGCAATCAGTAGAATTCTCGAATGGGTCATCCATTAAGGCTATACCAACATCAGAGGATGCAGGCCGTTCGGAAGCATTAACGTTACTGATTGTCGATGAGGCTGCTTTCGTTCGGAACTTCGATGAGTTATGGATGGGGTTGTACCCTACGCTATCTACCGGTGGTCGTGCAATCGTGCTTTCGACCCCTAACGGTGTTGGTGGCCAGTATTATGATTTGTATATGAAGGCTGCAGCCGGTGAAAATGAGTTTAACCCAATTAAGCTTCCGTGGGATGTGCACCCTGAACGAAGTGATGAGTGGTTTGAGAATGAAAGTAAGAACTTAACGCAGAAGCAGATTGCACAAGAGCTACTATGCGACTTTGCTGCTTCTGGTGACACGTTCTTACAGGCCGAGCATATTGAGAGAATTAGGACGCAAGTTAGAAACCCATTAGAGAAATGGGGTCCGGACATGGGAGTCTGGGTTTGGAAATATGCCTTGTCATCACACAAGTATATTATTTCTGCTGATATTGCTCGAGGTGATGCAGGGGATTATTCTGCTTTTCATGTTATTGATACAAACGAGTCTGAGATTGTGGCAGAGTATAAAGGCAAAATTCCCCCTGATCAGTTTGCAATATTATTAAATGAAGCAGGGATGAGATATGGAAAAGCCCTTGTATGTCCAGAAAATAACACATATGGCTATGCTGTGATAATGAAGCTTATTGAGCTTGGATACCCTAATCTATATTACAAAAAAGAACGTGATCGCTATGCAGCAATGTATTCTGGGGAGAGTAATATCCACAAGGCTGGATTTACAACATCCGGACAATCAAGGGCGCAGATAATAACCAAGCTTGAGGAGGTATTACGAAATAACCATGTGAAAGTATATTCAGACCGGTTATATACGGAACTTAAGACTTTTGTCTGGAAAGGTAATAAGGCCCAGGCCCAAAAAGGACAGAATGATGATCTAGTCATGGCCTTGGCCATCGGTGTTTGGTTATATGATACTTCTCCGAATCATAACAAACAGTCAGTTGATATTAATCAGGCAATGTTAAATGCATTTGCAGTAAATAGAAATACGTTTCAAGACTCGACTCTTCCAAAACAGGCACGTTATGCAGAGAACCCGTATAAGCCGCGTATACTAGAGCAAAGTGATGTAGCACCAGACGACAAGGAGAATCCATATGGCGATTTTTCTTGGTTACTGGATGATAAGTAAATTTATTTTTTATATTTGTAAGTTAATATTAATTGGTGAAAAGAGGATAAGATGCCAAAAAGAAAAAAGAACCCAAACTTATTCCAGCGCTTAACCCAGCTTTTTAGAGCGGGCCCGCAGATCAAGCGGCGAGTGCGTGGGTTTGATGAACCATCTCCTGTTTCATCAATGCAAATGTTTGGGAAGGCACATAACGACCTTTACAATAATACCCTAAGTACATACGGGTCATTTGATAGAATGTCAAGGTATAGTGACTTTAGCGAGATGGAGGCGACGCCAGAAATTTCAGCAGCACTAGATATCTACTCCGAAGAAACGACATCCGTTAATGAGAAAGGCATCAATCTTCATATACATTCAGACAACAGAAAGATTAAAGAGCTTTTAGAAATTTTATTCTATGATACTCTAAACACAGAGTTTAATCTAACGATGTGGGTAAGAAATTTATGTAAGTATGGGGACTTCTTTTTATGCACAGATGTATCACCTGAGTATGGAATTATTAATGCATTTCCTGTTCCGATCTCTGAGATGGAGAGGGAAGAAGGTTTTGATCCAGAAGATCCAGCCGCAGTACGTTTTAGGTGGATTACTCAAGGTAATCAAATTTTAGAAAACTGGCAGGTTGCGCATTTTCGCCTTTTGGGTAATGATGCATTTTTACCATATGGATCCTCAGTGCTGGAACCAGCACGTCGGATTTGGCGCCAATTAATCTTGATTGAAGATGCCATGTTGGTTTATCGTGTTATTCGCGCGCCTGAACGACGGGTATTTTACATTGACGTTGGTAATGTACCACCAGAGAATGTTGCAGAGTATTTGGAGCAGGCTCAGACTAGCTTAAAGCGTTCAGCTGTTGTTGATAAGGACACCGGCCGCGTAGATTTAAGGTATAATCCTCTTTCGGTAGATGAAGATTATTTCCTTCCAGTTCGAGGCGGTGAGTCCGGTACGAAGATTGATACACTAGCTGGTGGACAGAATACTACTGCGATTGAAGATGTAGAGTACATTCAAAAGAAATTATTTGCTGCATTAAAAATTCCTCGAGCGTACCTTGGGTATGATGAAGAGATCGGATCTAAGGCAACGTTAGCCCAGGAAGATATTAGGTTTTCAAGAACGATTCAAAGAATTCAAAAAACTGTAATATCAGAACTTAACAAGCTCGCGATGATCCACTTGTTTTCTCATGGGTATGATGGTGATGATTTACTAGATTTTGACTTGCAACTTTCAAACCCGTCGTCTGTTGCACAACAGCAAAAGCTAGAACTAATCCGTGCCAGGTTTGAGATTGCTGGTACTGCGCCTGAAGGAATGGTCGATCGCCGATGGATTAGAAAGAATGTAATGGGCTTAACAGACGAAGAGATTAGATTGATCGAAGACGGCAAACGAGAAGATAAGATTGTTGATCTTGAAATTGAGGCAACCCAAGCGCCGGGTGGCGATGCTGGTGGTGACGCTGGTGGTGGCGGAGGGGGTGACCTCTTCGGCGGTGGCGGTGACGATGCTGGTGGAGGAGAAGAAGATGCCGGTGGAGGAGAAGATCTATTTGCCGCTGACTATACATCCGGTGAGTTATTGACTGCACTTCCAGCTAGCGATGACGATGGTGATTCCGATGATGATGATGACTCCGATGACGATGATCATGTACATATCTTATCAATCGATGATGAGGATGCACCAGCGCGCGCACAAAATCAAATTCGTAATGCTTTTGGAGAACCGATAAAGAGATCTCGGAAGGTACGTTTTGGGGCTGATTCAACTCACATGCCAGATTTTCTTAGTATGACGTCAGTTGGGAAATCTGCTAGAACACAAGATTCGATGAATAAGCCGTTTGATGGAGACTTCTTTAAAGATCCCTTTAGGGAAAATGCCACTTCCACCCGGCAGTCTATTCCTGGAATGGATGATTTCTTAGATAATAAGATACAACAACATTCTAGAATGACAAGAGAGATAGAATCTACTTTAAGTAATCTATCTAGCGCCATAGGTAATACTAGTAAACGTATGATCGTAGAAAATCATGATGATCTGGATGAAGGTATTGAACTAGAGATAACGCTGGATAATCAAGAGGATATTGAATAAATGAGTAAGTCTCACAATAAAAAAAGAAATGTCGGTATTATCTATGAGCAGCTTTTGCGAACAATGGCTGAGTCATTAATTAGCGATGAGACCGAAAAATATAAGCAGGCATTAGGCATTATAAGGAAACACTTTCAGCCTGGTACTCAACTGTATAGAGAATTCAGGCTATTTAATGCGCTTGTAAAAACATCAGTTGATAAGGAGTCTTTAGCAGTTCGAATTCTTCAAGAAGCTAAAAGGGCTGCTGTTGACTTTAATTCAACAGAATTACGAAAAGAAAAAGCAGCATTGATTAAGGATATAAATTATTCACTTTCAGATCCTGGATTCTATAATCAAAGAATTAAAGAATATCGTGAATATGCAACGATTCAGACGCTACTAAATGACTGGAGATCATCTGGCCGCCCGAATATTTCTCGCATCGCAGATTATGAAAATAAAGTTTGTAATATGCTATTAACCGAAAAGAAGGATGAACCTCTTGAGGTTTTTCATGATGATGATGTTAGTGCGCTAACTGTTAGATTGATGACAGAAAAATTTAATAAGCGCTACGGTCAACAGCTAAATGATGAGCAACAAACTCTTATTAAGGAGTATGTATTTAGTACTCAACATGGTGAGACAAGAGAGTTTAAGGGCTATCTAAATGAATTGAAGTCCAGCTTATCAATCGAGTTAGAACTATACGCTAATAACTGCAAAAATGAAATCTTAAATGAAAAGATGAATAAGGTGCAGAGTGTAGTATCTATGTTGGATACTGGCGCAGTGGATGACAATACCGTCTCTAGATTTTTATTGGTCTCCCAACTTAAGTCAGAAATTATGGAGTCTGAAGATGAGTAAGTTACTTACGGCATGGACCCCCTTTGAGTATACAAAGGAAATGATCCAAGAGTCAAAAGAAAAAAATGGTGGAAAAATTGTGATGAAAGGTATTCTGCAAAAAGCAGACACCTTAAACCAGAATGGGCGAGTTTATCCTCTTCCGATTTTAGAAAGAGAAGTTCGCAATTATCAAAAGTTCATTCGTGAGAATAGAGCATTGGGCGAATGTGATCATCCTGACTCTTCTGTTGTTGAACTAAAAAATGTTTCCCATATTGTTAGGGAGGCATGGATGGACGGAGGAGTATGTTATGGCAATGTTGAGTTGCTTGATACTCCTTGTGGAAAAATTTTACAAAGCCTTGTTGAGTCTGGCGTTACGTTGGGGATTTCATCTAGAGGAGTAGGATCGACAAAGAATGAAGGTGACTATGATGTAGTTCAAGATGACTTTCAACTTATTTGTTGGGATTTCGTTTCAGAACCTTCTACTCCTGGAGCATTCATGATGGCAGAAGGTAAGTCGATATCACAAAAGGATTTACGCAAGCATTTTAACAAGTCCGATAGAATTGATAGATTATTTAATGATATATTGGATTGGGAGAAATAAGAATGTCATATTATGATAAAGATAGGACTGCAGATGATATGCCGGATGGCCAGCAGGCAGCCCCTCGAATGCACAACTGGCCCAAGCCAGCTCTAAACTCAGCTGCTCAATATCAAATTTCTGGCATGCCGGCTGCTGCATCGTTATCCAATGGGGAAACAATTACCTTTACTCGAGTAACCAGGGCGATTACCGTAGTTACAGATGGCACAGGTGCTACAATCGATTTCAATAATACAGATCAGGATCCTTATCCTTTAATTGAAAATGTCCCACAGCGTTTTGAGGTTTTGGCGACTTCGTTGTCCGTAGTAATAGTTCCCGGAACAGCTACTGCAGTTAATGTTGTTGCTGAGTTGACAGGTATTCAATCAGACCAGTGCCCGGATTGGAGTAATGCCGATAATGATATATTCACAATTACATCATAGGATAGTTTAAAGTGGCGAAAGTATCTAGAGATCAACTTAAAGGCATTGTCAAAGAGTGCCTTATGGAAATATTAGCCGAGGGTCTTCTTCATGATTCTTCTTCTCCAAGAAAGAAGGCAAAATCACACCAACCCAGGGTACCTTCATTAGTTGAGACACGTGAGCCAGCACAGGATAAGTTTACTGCAGCGGTTGATAGTGCAGTATCAGGACTTACGAACGATCCGATAATGACAAGTATTTTTAGAGATACAGCAATGACAACGTTGCAGGAACAATTAAGCGGAGAGACCAACCCGCAGGTTTCTCCAAGAACTAATTTAGTAAATGAAAAATCTACGCCTGATGATTTAGGTGACTTATTTGGTGATGCTGCCGGCCGATGGGCTGACTTAGCTTTTACTGAAAAGAAAACAATGCCTTAAAACAGAGGTCAAAATCTGCTTAAGCGAAATATGTATAATGGATTCGTAAATATTATGAATAGGAGTTTATAATCATGTCCAGACGAGTTAAAAGACTTACCCCAAGAATGCTACGGCGCTTGGTTTTAGAAGAAAAAGCTAGAATGCTAAAAGAATCCGACCCAATTGAGGCCGGCATTGATGATCCTGCTAAGGTAGCCGCTGAAGAAGTAGAAGCCGGTGAAGAAGCAGACACCATCGCGAAAGATATCGATATTATGGCTGCACTCAAAATTGAGGAAGGCAAGTTGAAGAGAAAGTTACGTAAAGTAAATGAAGCTAAAAAGAAGCTTCGTGGTCGCATTGTTAGATCTGCTCGCAGATCACCAACAAGGCGCCGGCGATAATTCTATAAGGAGTTAAATTATGCCAACTCATAAGCAAGTAACTGTGAAGTCAGTTGTCTCAAATAAAGACAAGGGTCGTCACGACAGTAAACAAATGTCATCTATTTATGCTGCCTCTCCTATTCATTCGTCTGATATGACAATTGATAGCATTAAAGAACAATTCCAGGAGCTTTGTCTTGATGGAGAAGTTAATGATGCAGGTCACACTTTTGGTATCTTAAATAGAGACTACGTTGATGCTCCAGAGTATGGTGATGTTGAAACCGGCGGTGGCGGACTTCCTGCTAGCGCCTGGGTACCAAACCCAACTTCACCTGGTCCTGGAAGTCAGAACCCCGCCGATCAGCAAGATCCACCAGATGGTTATGGTGAAAAAGCTGGAGACACATGGGGAACTGGCGTTGGTTCACAACTAAGCCCGAAAAAGTCTTCCGAGGCTATTTCAACTCACACACTTGGTGATTACGGCTTAGGTAAATCAAATCCATCTTAAGTTAAGGTAACCTAATATGCCAACCCATAATCAAAATACGGTTAACCCACCAGCTGGTGGAAATGGCAAATTAGGTGGAGTGAGTGAGCTTTCACGCTCAAACACGAAATCCCTTGAGGCATCTTTTCCCGGGTCACCGATTCATGATGGGTCGATGACCCGGGAATCTGTTCAAGCACAATTCCAAGAAAAAGTACTAGATGGTGTCGTTGATAATGGTTATTGCTTTTCTTCATTTAATAGGGATTATGACAAAGGCCCTGATAAGTTAAAGCCACCAGTTATCGCTGAGGTTGAAACCGGTGCCGGTGGGTTGCCTGGTTCACCCCATATGCCAAACCCAGCTAGTCCTGGTACAGGAAGTGTAAATCCCTCCGATCAACCAGATCCACCTGATGACATGGAAAAAAATAAGGTGTCACGACCTCCCTATATCGGTGAAGGTTCTGCGCTGGATCCAATGTCATCATCAAAGCAACAATCTGCCCATAAGGTCAAAAAATATATTTTAGGAAAGAGTCATAAAGGCTCTGTTGGATCTTATAGCGGCAGCTAAGGCATATAAATGTCTGGAAATTATTTAGCCAAAAGGCCTACTACGGCTGTCAAAAGTAATTATGATGATAGGAAAGGCTTGGGGTATGGGCGCCTCGAGCCTGAATTTCATGTGCCAAAAATGCAACATGATGAGTTTCCGTATGTTACACCTGATCAGCATGAAGAAATTGAAGATCAGATAGATGATGATGATTTAGATGCGTTTGTTAAGAAAACAAACTTAGGTTACCATGTGACAGACTATATGTCAGATAGAAAAAACAATCCCTTTTATTTTGCTGCAGGAAACACAAAGATAGGCGAAGGGATCAACATAGCTAAAAATAGCATGGTACCAATTCCAGATCTATATAAAGGAAGAGAAGTTGCATTGGGTGGTTCTGTTTCCGGACACCACCATGCAGGCCCTGAGTATCCTTCCAGAACATCCGGAGATATTTCTTATGGTACCAAACATGGGTACTCTTTAAGCCCCCCTCCTATGGCCACAGGCATTAAAGAATTGCCGGCATATGAAATTAATGATATACCTCCGACGGAAGACGATGTAATGTTAAGATTAAGACAACTAATTAATGCAATTCATGGCGAACAAGAGAAAGAAAGACTTAGGAAACAAGATTAAATTTACAAATTCATGCTTATAGTGGATACTGTTAGGATAATAAATGAAAGCGCAAACACTAAAAAATCTTGAGAATGTCTGTGGAACTGTCGATTCGATGAGAATACATATAATAAATGATGCACGCTGGTATGTAACTTTTACACCCAGCGATATATTTATGAACTAGCATTTCAAGGTGAGATAAGCATGGGAACAAACCTTTATCAAGAAGCTATTGCAGAAGCCAGGCAACTAAGAGAGATGGCTGAGCAAAATGCAAAGAACAAAATTATTAATGCTGTGACTCCAAAGATTAGAGCTCTTATTGAGAGAGAACTATTAAATGAAGAAGCACTTGGTTTAGAAATGTCTGATGAAGACTTAGCTGATTTAGGTGCCCCAGAAGATGAGAGTGCAGATATTGAGGGTGAAGCCCCGGCCGTTGAGGAACCAATGACATTAGATTTAGATGCCATGGCCTCCGGGGGAGCAGCACTTGCGGAACCAGCTGATATGGCATTAGGGGGTGGATCAACCCAACCTACTGTTAGCGTACCAGCTGGTGCCGATATGGATGTAGAGATTGGTGCAGATGGTTCAGTCGTTGTAGACACTGGAAGCGTTGATCTTCACGTAGGCGATGCCGAAGCTGGTGGGGAGGATGATGATATTCTCCTAAGCCAACAAATGGCGGAAGCTTTAACTAGTCTTTTGCAAAATGAGCGGAAGGCATCAACTAAGCTGAAGAGAATTCAGCATCTAGAAAAGAACGTTCGAAAGCTGAGCCGAATTTTTGAGCGTTTGAATATTAACAATCTACAACCTTCCCAACAGGCAATTATCCGTAAAAACTATACGGCATTGCTCAGGGAAGCATTCAGTTTGTACAATGATGCAATACTTACTGAAGGAGAGTCCGATAAATTCGGCCTTCGTAGGCGAGCACGATCTATACTTAAGGAGATGAAGCACATGGCTTATAATAAAAAGGACCTCTTTAGCGTTCTGAACCTATTTGAGGCTGAAGAGAAAGAAGACGGTAAGGAAGAACTCGAAGAAGTTGATGCTCAAGTAGTTTTAGCACCAGCTGATGAGGAAGAGGCCGAGGAGCTAGAAGCGCTCCTTGGTGATCTAGATTTAGAATTATCAATTGAAGAACCCGGTGAAGAGGGTGAAGAAGGCGGCGAAGAGATGGATGCCGGCGCAGAAGAGGGTGGCGAAGAAGAGTTTGCCCTTGAGAGCGACGGGGATATCTCTGTTGATGTTGCAGTTTCTGACGATGACGAAATCGTAGAGATTAGCGAAACAATGCTACGTCGTGAACTTCAACGTATGCGCCGGCAGAGAATTCAAGAAGCAGAAGGCGTCGATGCCGCTGTTCTTGACAATTTTGGTGATGGTGATGCAGAGGGTGACATGTTTGTAGATGTCGATGAAGATTCCCTTCTCAATGCATTGGCTGATGAGCTTGGTGATGCACCAAGTCCAGATGCTGGTGGCCGTCCAGCTGGTGGAGACGCGATGCCAGAGAGCTATCGTCGTCGTCGCGCCGCAAGAAATCGTAGAAATACAAGAGGTCGTCGAGTAAATGAGAGCCGCAAGAGTCGAGCTCTTTCTCGCCAGTTAGTTGAATATAAGAAAGCGGTTGGTTCCCTCCGCACTCAACTTACTGAGATGAACTTGTTTAACGCTAAGCTGCTTTATGCAAATAAGCTTATGCAAAACCGTAATGTTACGCCAAAGCAACAGCGTGCCATTGTTGAGGCCCTTGATAAGGCTAAGACGCTTAGGGAAGCCAAGTTGCTATATCAGAGCCTCACTGCTTCTCTCAAGAAGAGCACCAAGTCTGGTCGTTCTTTAACTGAGAGTCGCGCACTGCGCGGTGGCTCATCTTCCAAATCAACCCGGTCCGCTGCTGCGGCCAAGAGTGGAGTTGAGGTAGATCGTTGGGCAGTACTTGCTGGAATCGATGGCAAGTAAGTTATCGTACCCAGTTTTGACACAACGATATTAATCAATAAGGAGATTACAAAATGTCAAATTCTTTTAGTTTAGAACAGCTAACCGAAGGCATCAGAGCACGTCATCTCGGCACTCAGAACCGACGGTTGGTTGAAAAGTGGAGCCGCACAGGGCTTCTCCGTGGTCTTAACGGTGTAAATCGTGAGAACATGGCTTGTTTATTAGAGAACCAGGCATCACAGGTACTTCGCGAGGCGAGTGTACTTGGTAATGATGCTATGGGTGATGCTGGTAAGGTTCGTGGTTTTTCCAACGTAGCTTTCCCAATCGTTCGCCGAGTTTTTGGTGGTCTTATTGCCAATGACTTAATCAGCGTACAGCCAATGAGCCTTCCTTCCGGATTGCTTTTCTATCTTGACTATACTTATGGTACAGCTCAGGGTGGAGTTGCAGAAGCTGCTGAGTCCCTTTATAACGGTCCAGCTGGTAAGGGTGTCCAGAGTGGTTCCCTTGGATCCGGTGGACAGTTTGATCTTGCTGGTTCAAGTTATTCTAGAAAGCATCAAAATGCAACCAGAACCCAGGGTACGGAAGCGGACGAGTTTCCTGTTTCTGATACTCTCGATGCCGCCACAGTACTAGTTCCTCGCCAGGGATTAGCTGATGATGGTGCTTCTCTCGCTACGTCTGGAGCTGGTGGACGTCTTCTGATGTTCGATCCTGAGCTTACCAAGCGTATTGATGAAGATGGCGAGTTTTGGACTGATGTTTATGTTCCACTACCTGCTAGTATTGTAAATCTAGATACATCTGCAATCAAGGCCCTAAGTCTTGTTGGTACAGTTTCTACATCAACAGCTGAAAACGTTCCATCTGGAATGCAGGCAGGTTCTGCTAGAAACCTTCGTCGTCTCAATGAGCTTGGCGTATTAGATACTGTTGCTGAAACGTTCACACCAAATGCATTTGCAGCCCGAGCTTCCACTGCCGCGGCCGCACCTCAAACTGGTGAGCTAGTTGTTAAGATGATCGTTAAGCAGGCTACGGAAGATGCAAAGTGGCTTGAGACAACTACTGATAACAGTCAGGACCTTAATCTTTCCCACGTCGTTTCTTCTGCACTTAACGTTGATGATGCGCAAGGCGATACTTTAGTTATTCCTTCCATGGAAGGTGATGGCGAAGACGGTCGGAATTCAATTCCAGAAATCGATATTAAGATTGAAGCTCTTGCAGTAACAGCTCAGTCCCGTAAGCTCAAGGCCAAGTGGTCCCCAGAGCTTGCACAGGATCTTAACGCTTATCACAGCTTAGACGCTGAGGTTGAGCTTACACAGATTCTTTCTGAGCAGATTGCTCTTGAGATCGATCGCGAAATCCTTAATGACTTACTCCTCCAGGGTAATGGCGCTAACCTTTATTGGTCACGTTCACCTGGTAAGTTTGTTAACAAGGAAACCGGCGCTGAAGTTTCCAGTACGTCTTCACTAACTCCTGGCCCTGCCTTTACCGGTACGGTTCGCGAGTGGTATGAGACTCTTACTGAGACAGTTATTGACGCCGCTAACACAATTCACCGCAAGACTCTCCGTGGTTCTGCAAACTTCATCGTCGTTGGACCTGATGTTGCTACGATCCTTGAGTCTTCAGTAATGTACAGACCTTCCTACAGCCTTGATGGTGAGGGACAGGTCGGTTCCCCGATGACAATCGGCGCGGATAAGGTTGGTACCCTTTCAAATCGTTTTACGGTTTACAAGGACCCATACTTCCCACGCAACAAGATCCTTGTTGGATATAAGGGTGGCAGTTATCTTGAGACTGGTTATGTTTACGCTCCGTACGTACCACTCATTGTTACCCCAACTATCTTCCAGCCAGAGGACTTCACCCCACGTAAGGGTGTCATGACTCGCTACGGTAAGAAGATGGTTCGTTCCGACTTCTACGGTACTGTTACCGTATTGGATATGAACGTCATCTAATCTGAACGGGTTAGTCTTTATTACTAAGGGGCAGTCTTCGGACTGCCCCTTTTTTTTATTTCGTGCAAAAAAGATAAACCCGTGATACAATATACATGGATCAGTTTATATTTGCTTGCAATACATAATAGTAGGCCCGGAGCATTTTTGATCAGCTGACTTGCCAGCGCTTCGGAATCATGCAATGCAAAAAGGAGAAAGATCATGGCAAAAGTAACTTATGACTCAACCAGAGGATTGGTTGTAGAGTCGGGAACCGGTTTTCAGGTTAACGACGCCCCTATTTTAGAAGAAATTGAAGCTGTCACATGCGCAGGTGCCGCTGGTACCGCCGCGGCGTTTGGTATTACTAATGTAACTACCGATGGCTCCGCCGGCACAAATACGGTAACTGTGTCTAATGGTACCAGCGAAGGCCAGATGAAGACGGTAATTTTAGCCGTTAAAGGCAACGGTGGCGATGATGTACAGGTTGCCTCCGCAGGTGGAAACAAAGGCGCTGGTGTTTTAGACACAGTTGGAGACTTTGTTCATATGATCTGGGTTGGTACTGACTGGGCAGTAGTTGGCGAAGAAAACGCTGGAACCTAATTAAACTAGTATAAAGGAGAAAAAAAATGCCTAAGGTAACTTTTAATAATGCAAAAGGCATTCTCCAGGAAGCTGGTTCTGGTTTTCAGGTGAATGACGCTGCAATTTCAACAGAGTCCGAGACTCTAGAGGGTAATGTAGTAATTACCGTATCTCCAGATGTTATCGACAGTGCCGACGTAACTGATTCCACTGTCGTTGATATCACGGGAAAATACTTTATGATCGCAACCCCCGATGAAAGATTTTATGTATGGTTTGATGGTGGTGAGGCAGGCACAACTGATCCAGCACCATTTGGACTAACGGCTGCTAATAGTATTCGAATTAGTGAGTCGCATGCTGGTGACGAGCTTAATACCAATGCGAAGGTTGCAAATGCTATTGAGGCCCGTCTTACAGATGCCAATAATGGTGGTGGATTAAATTATAGTGTCACAGCGACTGCAACTGACGGCGAGACGCTTGTCTGTACTGCGGTCCTTGGACCTGCAGATGATAACGGAGATGATGCTGCCGAGGTAGCTGATCTCGGTGCTGATTCAGTTAATGGAAAGTTTTCAATTGCAAATGACGGTGCAGGAAATTTAACTATTACTGTTTTACCAATTGGTAGTGTTAGTTCTGCCCATGGTACCGGTGCTGATGTTGTCGGTCATGGTGATCTACGCAAGCTTGGCGACGGAGAAGATGACTGGACAGTTTCACTTTCTGATGGTACCGGTGATAATGGCAGTGCGTTACAAACATTTGGAACGTCGATCATTAGTAACGATGGAGGCGCAACATGCACATGTACTCTAGCTGATGCAGCTGCCGGTACAAAGAAGCTAATTCGTCAAGATGGCGCTGGCACCATTACATTACTCCTCAATGGACCGAATGGTGATTCTTCTTCATCATCATTTAATGCGGACGAGGACTGTTTATATCTTATCTCAACAGGAATTGGTTGGGGTAAACTATATGATGCAGGCACTGTGAATGTTACGGCTCTTTAAGCTGTAGCTTAAACATAGAACTTATAGAGGCGGGCAGCAATGCCCGCCTTTTTTATTTTTTTTCAAATTTTTTCTGAGCGCCTGTGTGTAATATTTGCACAAGCATCTCAACTTTTTCGCGAGCTCCATACTACTGCATGGAATGTCTGGATCCGAGCAGTATATTTATTACTGTCTAACGGGCTTAGCTGGAGAAAGTAACATGGCAACATTTGCAAATACATTGACACCTACCCCTTTCGGATTCTTTGATGCTGACATTGCATTTCAACAAGAAGCCGATTCGATGGTGACCTTTGTTAAGAGAAAGCTTGGTGATGATATTCTCAGCGTTGAGCTAACCAAGAAGCAAGTATGGGCATGTTTTGAAGAATCATTTTTAGAATACAGTAGTATTATTAATGAGCATGCAGCATCCTCGCAGTTGATGAACCTCCTTGGTATACCAACAGGGAGCGTAGATTCATTTAAGCAAGTAGTTAAGGGCCAGCCAGGCCAAGGTGAAGATAGGGTAGAATACACAGGGCCATCTGGAAAAGAGCAAACATTTCCAATGGAGAACCTTGAGTTCATGCTTCGCCGCGCGGCACCTTATGCACATGATGCAGGTATCGGCGGATCCTATAATAATCATTCAGGATCTATTCAATTGGTCACTAATCAGCAAGATTATGATATGTACACTGATCTTGTTAATGAAGATGGTGATACACTATACAGCCTCCAATCTCCGGAAGGTGATCCAAAAACAAAAATGAAGATTATGGAAATCTGTCATTACTCACCACAGGCCCAATATCGATTCTTTGATACTACATCAGCAATTAATTACTTAAACAATGAGTTTTCGTTTGAGTCATTTACTCCGGAAACTGTGTTTTATGTTTTACCAATATTTGAAGATGTCCTCCGCGGAGGCCAGATGAAATTATCTAATAGGGTTAGGAGATCAAATTATTCCTATAGAACAATGGGCTCTAAGATTCGAATATTTCCAACCCCAACTTCAGATAACCCAAAAAAATTATGGGTCCGTGTAGCATTCAGCCCCGACCCATTCAATCCTGATATTCAGGATGACTCCATTTACGGCGTGAGTAACTTATCGAATGTTCCTTATGGAAACCTTTCGTTCGAAAAGATAAACTCTATGGGCCGCCAGTGGATTCGCCAGTACTGTTTAGCTTTATCTAAGGAACTATTAGGTTTAGTACGTTCAAAGTTTGGTTCTGTTCCCATACCTGGTGGGGACTTGCAGCTTAATGGCTCGGACTTGGTAACTCAAGGACGTGAAGAAAAAACGCAAATGCAAGAGCAACTCAAAGAATTGTTAGCTGGATTAACTTACAGCAAAATGATTGAGGATGAGGCTGCGACTGTAGAAAATATGCGTAAGATCTTAAGTCATATGCCGGTCCCTGGTGGGAAAGCAATTATTGTAGGATAGGAATTAGGGAATGGCGAGACTTTTTGTAACACCGAGAGAAATTGATTATATCTCTGATCTAACGAAAGAGATCACGAAAGACGTAATAGGTCAAAAGATATTCTATTACAAAATTCGTGAAGATCTAACGAACGTTCATGATGTATATGAAGAAGCTCCTGAGAAGGTATTCAATCCACCTGTTGAATTAGACGCACTAGTTGAATGGCAACCGGAAACGTTTAAGACAACCAGGTTCGGATCTGAAGAGACCGCTACGATCGAGGTGTATTTGCACGCACGTGATTTATTAGATAAGGACTTCAAGGTGCAAAGCGGTGATTACTTTAGTTACGGACAATTATTCTTTGAAATAACATCAGTTATTGCCGATAAGAATGTATATGGTCAGGTTGAACATCAAACCGGTTATAAGGTAACTGGAAAACAAGCACGTAAGGGACAAATTAATGTCAAACCTCTCGGCCCAACGTCAGAAGCAATTGACGAGCCAGATGCTGTACAAGAAACGTTCGTACAGCAGCGAGGAGCCGAGGAGAATAGCTTAGGAAAGACTGGGGATAAACGCCAGTTGCAAGAGGATGGTAAACTTGACGAGCCGATTAGCGGCCCACAGGAGGTATCCTCCAAAGGCCAGACCTCCACAACTGATTCTGCATTCTACGGAGATGAGTAGGTGAACTATGTCAACTAGATTTGATAAAGTAAAAGCAGATAAGGTTTCGAAGGGAACCGGCCACGACGGACAAAATGTTGCAGTTGATGAATTTCTTCCATCATGTACCATTGAGGATGTTGACCGAGCCCTTTTCAACTTATTTAATGTTGATGTACCATTATTTTATGAGTTTGAGAATAATATAAATAGAATACCAGTTATTTTTGCTACTGGTGAACGCTTCGCTGTACTAAGAAGAAAAAAGCCCTTAAGAGATAAAGCTGGTGCATTAATTCTTCCCTTGGTTTCAATTATGCGAACCGAGATAAACCAGTCAGATACAGGGTTAGGCCCAGGACAGGGCGGTCCTGCGATTATAAAGAAAAAGTTAAGTAAGGATGATCCGAAGTATCAACGCCTTCTTAATAAGAGAAACTTAAAATTTCAAGATAGTGCTGATCATCCGTCCCACATGGCTGGAGGCGAAGGTGATGGTACTAACGACGGAACACTGGCAACCCGACGGGTTGACCATATGCCAGATGAAGACACAAGATCTGGTCAACATATAAAAGCTAAGCTTGGTGCAAATATATTTGAAATAATTGAAATGCCCCCGGCTAAGTTTTTCATTACAAGCTATGAAGTCACATTCTGGGCGCAATATACACAACAGATTAATGATATGTTATCAGCACTGCTATCATCATATCATAATAACCGAGCTAGACAATTTAGGATTGAAACAGATAAAGGTTATTGGTTTGTTGCGACTGTTGAGTCAGCAATTACGCCCGGGTCAAACTATGATGACTTCACAGACGAAGAGAGACTAGTTAAACTTAGTTTCAATATTAAAGTTCCTGGTTATCTGGTTATGCCAGATTTTCCAGGGTCATCTAATGCTCTCCGAAAGTATGTTTCTGCGCCTGAGATTAACTTTGCGTCGACACAAACATCAGGAGTTCCTGTAGATCCAGTGCAGGGTGGAGTGGCATCTTCGGATGTAAATTCATATATATTAAATGATTTTGCATTAGCAGATGAACCTTTACCTGGACAAGCGATGGGAGCTGATGGAGTGGCATCAACACTTAGAATAGCTGGAGTTGATCAGCCTGGTGCCTCAGTGGCAGCAATTGACAACAGGCCAAGCAGCATGAAGTCAAGTCGGGGAGCAGCTTCCCCAGAGAAGATTGAAGCATCGGTTGGTGGTTATTCTGCAAGTGGAGGATCCCAACAAATGCTTAGAATTTCGTATGATCCATTTACTGGAAAGAAGGTAACAAAAGTTGTGAGAGTTAAATCTAGAAATCAAAGAAAAGGTGAGACCGTCTATCGAGAGGGCCTTACCACTGACTTAGGGGAAATTTAATGCTAAGAGCACGTGATAATCAAGAAGTTTGGTTTTATACCCAATACTTAGTAAAGAGTGACACAAGTCCAAGGAGAATCTTCTAATGGCCGAACAGACATTCCGATCACCTGGATTTTTTGAACAGGAAATAGACTTATCCGCGAGAAAACAATCG
>Ga0163180_10000039_pt1 | contig 68775 bp, 49 predicted proteins | sample AtlANTMetagenome_2_FD_109647 | JGI IMG/M metagenome (GOLD analysis project Ga0163180, IMG submission 109647) | Marine eukaryotic phytoplankton communities from the Atlantic Ocean - Atlantic ANT 4 Metagenome | ecosystem: Environmental > Aquatic > Marine > Oceanic | place: North Atlantic Ocean...
AGGATGTTTCCTTGGACGGTAAGAGTAGAGGCGAGAGTCACGGCGCCTGAGCCGGATATAGTGGTGAACTTGGCCGTTGATTGGGAAGAGGCTCCAATGGCAGTGCCATCAATAGCTCCACCGTTGATATCAACAGTCGTAAGCGTTGAAGTGCCTGTAACAGTAATCGCATCGATGTAACCTGCGTCAGCGTGAACATCTTTGAACTGTAAAGCAGAAGAACCAAGATCAACGTCACTGTCGGTTTCCGGAAGGAGCGCTCCGTCCGTTAAGCGAACTTGCGTTACTTCGGCACCACCAACAGCAATGTTAAAGTCGATAGCGGTGTTGCTATCATCCCAAAGGACAGAGGCGTGGCCGGCGCTTTGGCCGCCACCACCAATTCTAAGACCACCTCCATCGGCATTACCAGAAGAGGCAGAAAGAGCAGAGACGATCAGCTTGTCCTCGATTTCAAGGATAGTGTCCGTCTGGGTAACACTGTTAATGGTGCTGACGTCCAATTGCTCAATTTTAGCGTAAGTGGCTGTCAAGTGAGTAATGGTACCAACGGCTCCGTTGGCATCAAGAACAACAGCTTTGCTTGCCGCGGCGGTACCAGCGGTAACACCATCAACGTAGCCAAGCTCAGTTGCGTTTAGAACCGTACTGTCGATAGTAAAGCTCGTATCACATGCCAGGGTACCACCAACGTTCAAAGAACCCATGGAAGATGCGCCTGTCGATGTAATTGCGCCGCAACCGATTGTACCAATGGTTGCAATATTTTTACTAGCGTCGAGAACAACTGCTTTGCTAGCAGTTGCAGTTCCGGCAGTAACACCATCGAGCACGGCAAGCTCGGCAGTGGTAAGGGTGGTTGTATCAAGCGTCAAGCTTGTGTCACCAGTAATAGTACCCGCAACGTTCAATCCAACGTTGGCGTGTAAGATCTCGCTGGCGTCCGAGCCAGAGAGCCAAAGTGATCCGGACGTCCCTGGGGCCGCGGATCCGGTAAAGTTTTGTAGATCAATATATGGACCATATTGAGATACTTGTGCAGGACTAGACATATTATAATTTCCTCCTATATAGTTATGTTATTTTCCCCACTCTCCCGCAGGCACACGTGTGCATACGAAAATGTGGGTAGTCACGACTAAATAGGGCCCTGCGCGGTCTTTTGAATAAAAAATATTAATTATTTTTTTGGGTTTCGAGAGTATTTTTTAAAATCTCCAACGTATCCCGCAAGTTAGATATTTCTTCCTGTTGTTTTTTTATTGCTTCAACAAGCACTGGTACCAATTTTGTATAATCCATGCCATGTGCATCTGTTTTATTTTCCTTCCACTCTACAATTTCTGGCATAGATTGCCCAACATGCTCAGCAATAAAGCCAATATCTTTTCTATTATTTTTCTTCCAATTGAATGTTACGCCCTCTATATTATTTAATATATCGACGGGATTTTCAATCTTAGAGATATTATTTTTAAGGCTGATCGACGAATAGGTCACAAAAGCATTTGCTTTTACCCTTCCAGCTGCCGTTGCAGAATCTGGCAATGTCAGTCCATGAGTGACTGTTGCGCCGCGGCTGAAATCACCTATCCCTAGCATACCAGATACACGGACTTCCGGGCCGTCTAATTGTATACCTGCTGTAGACGAGCCAGATATGATTAAGTAATCATCTCCGTCCTCATCATACTCAATAGAGCCTTCGTTGCTATCGCCAAAGTATACTTTAATATCATCACCGAAATTCATGGAAGTTGTTGTGCCGTCTGAAGCGGGAATAATCTCAATACCGCCCGCTATCTGAAGTGGGGAGGCGCCGGCGAGTACTCCGCGGATTTGGACGGTACTCCCAGACAAGACAATACCGTTAGATGAGCCAGAAATAACAAGAAAATTATCTCCATCCTCATTGTATTCAATGAAGGCATCCTTGTCGGTTCCAAAAAACAGCTTCTTGTCGTCCAATATTTGGCCGCCGGCGGTGGGGAACCCTAAAACCATGGTGTCGCTGCCGTTCTCATCATATTCTATGTATGCATCGTTGTCGTTACCAAAATACAACTTAACATCATCCGCTATATTCTCGACGGTGCCGGCAGCAGAGCCGCTAGAAACCGCAGTTGCTCTATTGGTTATAATTTGCAAAAGCTGATCCATTGATAGATTTGCTGGTCTCATGTTATTTCACCTCATGGACCGCATAAACAACAGCTATCGTCAGGGCGATGCCCACGATGACGCCGCCGGTGGCCCACCAAATTGAATAATCATTTGTGTTTGCAGCAATTTTACTGAGGCGCTCGATTTCCCCATCTTTAATGCTGAGAAGTGTTTTGTGCTTTTCTTGTAAAGATTTATAAGTAAGTTTCTGGCCTTCGATAATTAATTGGAGGCGCGCCGTTTCTTTTGCCAACTCATATTTCAGTCTAAGTTCCCACTGCTTGTCTAAATACTTATGGTCTGTCAAAAGCTTGGCTGCTGCAATACTGTTCAGAAGCACTCCGGAATAAGGCGCTTTTTGCTTATATCTTAAGCCGGTTATTTTTCCTTTAGGCGGCAATAGTGGTTCTGCAGCCATGGAAAATGTCGGAATCAATATCAAACAAAATGATAGTAATATAGTTATTGCCTTATTCAACATAATCTAATCCATATTTTTCAGCTAAGAGCTTTGCCAAATCTTCTGGCTTTTCATTGTACTCTTCTACCAACTCTTTAATTTCTTTTTTCTTTTCTTTATCCAGTTCTTTGTTATCGTTCTTGTACTTCTCTTCCAATTCAGACAAAATATTATTATAATTTTCTAAGATTTTATTCTTCTTCTCTATCTCTTCTTTGTGAATGCGGTTAATTGCATCTATTTGTTCTTTATAACTCTTCGCCCTCAATTCTAAAACTTTGTGCGCTTGCCCTTTTTTTCGAAAGAAAAGCCAAGCAACTATAGCAAACACCACAACAATTGGAGCTTTCCAATTGTGTTTAATCCAAACCCAGCACTTTTTTAAAAAAGTTTTTATAGTCAGCCAAGCCACTATTTGCCGTGCCTCCATCGAGTTGCAATGTCTGCAAGGCCTTCAATACCAATATATGCCAAAGAAATGGCAACCCAATCTTCACTATTCAAGGAGTCAGAAAATATCATCAGGGCAGTCGCAGTCATCCAAACCATCAGCTTGCGAGACAATAATTTGTTTAATCCTTTGTCGATAATCTGTTTAGTCATCATAATATACCTCTTTATGTTTTAACAACATATGCCTGTCCCGATTCTTTATCCCCCTTTAGTGTGGGAACACCGGGAACATTTAAGAAAAACGGCACTTGCTCTAGGCTGCCATCATGATCATTATTGTTGGTAAGGTTTTTTATCTTGTTAATATCAAATTTATCGCTAATTTTTAACTCTGGTTGTGCCATTTTACTCTCCTCATATGTTTATGTGTGCAAATCCCTCTTTCTTATCAATAACAATTTGTTGATCTACACAATCTTTTAAGCTGTCAAGATGAGAAATCAAAATAACAGTTTTAAAGTATGATTTAATTAGTTCTAAAATGGAAATAAAACCATCCATATTATCAGCATCAAGTGCGGTACCAGGCTCGTCTAAGATAAAAACGTCTGATTTCGGTAAATTAGAGACAGAAAGAAGTGCTAAACGAATTGCCATAGCAGTGATAGTTTTTTCAGCACCGCTCCCCATTTCAATAGGTCGAGGCTCGTGTTTGGGGTGTTTGATAAAAATCTTCATGTGCTTGCCATCGTTCTCGAAGAAGACTTCAAAATCAACAACATTGGCAATCACCTTGGCGATTTCGTTATTGATGATTGGGAGCTTCTTTTTAATAATATCATATGATATGCCATTCGTATGCATACACCTCATAAACAGATCGTAGGCAGAATAGTCCTCTCGTAAATTCTGAAGTTCTTCTTTTTGCTCCTTGAGAGACTTCAACTTTTGTTCTAAGGATCCGTGCTCCTTGTAGAATCCCATAAGAACATTTTGGCATTCTTGTAATTCTCTCTCTTTATCTGCATAAAGATCTTTTGTTTTTTTCAATTGTTTAATGAAGGATTCTTTGTTTTCAATAATCTCTTTATTTTCGTGATAAAGATCTTTTTGCCCCTCTAAGCTTTCAATATCTGAATTGATAGATTTTAAATTTACTTCGCTTCTTTCTATTTCAATTTTTATTTTTGAAATCTCAAGCTCTGAAGCCTCTCTCTTGTCGACTACTTCTTTATATTTTTTAAGATAATCTTCAATCTGTTCGGGGTTTAATTCCCTTACTTCCACACCTATAGTTTCAGCCTTTTCATCTAGATTCTTGGTCTTTGTCAGTAAGTCAGAAATTCCACTAGATGCTTTGTGGGCATCACAAATGAATTTACAATTTGGAAATTTAGTTCCGCATGGCACCTCTTTCAATAGAACGATTCTCTTCTCTTTTGCTTCCTTCTCTTTTTCGATAGACTCTATTTCATCAGTAATGCCCTTTAGCGCCAGCAACTTTTCAGCAACTCTACTTTGTTTTTCATATAACTCTTCAGTATTAAAACCTGAAACAAAAATGTTAATTTTTTTGACAAGATTTTCTTTTTCTAAAAGCATCTCTTGAAAGCTGGCTATAGCATCATAAATCTCAAAGCGCTGTCTCGTCCTCTCGTTGAGCATGGCGTTGACGGCGGAAATATCTATCAGATCTGTTGGTATAGAATCAATTGATTTTTGAATTTCATCAACTGAAGATTGGATTTGCATCAAATCTTTTTTTAGAATTTCGCAACTTTCAGAGTGATCTCTCGTGGAAGCTTCATTGAAAATGATCTCCTTGTCTACATTAAAAATGTCATCATCAAACTCCTGACCTTCCAGCCTCTTAAGTGCGCCCCTTAAGTCCGTGGCATCCTCCTTGGCTAATTTAAACTTCTTATCAAACATTTCCAAATCAAGAAATTTTGCAAGAATCTCCTTCCTTCTTGTTGAGCCCTCGCTAATGAATTGCAAGGCACCCAACTGAGAAGACATAGATGTCATTAAGAAATCATCTAAAGTCCCAAAGTGCTTCCTTATTATTTTATCCGTCTCGCCTCTTGTAGTTCCGTTCAGGCTCTTAGTCTCATCCAACACCGAGTCATAATATTCAAAATTTAATTCTGTTTTGGCCTCTAATGTTTTTTCACCTTTTAGTTTCTTTATATACTTGTCTGCTCTTCTTTCAATTGTATATTTCTTATTTCCAACTGAGATGTGGACCTTTCCTGATCCAAACTCCTTGTTTTGATTGATGATGTTGAGGTTCTTCCGCTCGTTTTTACTAGTAGAATTAAATAAAGTAAACAGAACACTGTCAATAATGCTAGATTTGCCAGAAAAGTTTTTGCCAAAGATGCCGGCCATTCCAGATATCTTTTTAAAATCAATTACATTTTCCTCCCCATAGTTAAAAAGATTATCCCACTCAAGTTTATCTAGCTTCCAATTGATATTTCTTCCCACCTCTTCGTTTTCTTCTACAACTGCATTGTATTTAGAATTAAGCTTGAGCACTCTTTCGACCAACTCTTCATCTGGTTGGAAATCTTTGATATATTCTCTAATAAGTTCTTCTTGTACTGCAACATCCCTTAGATTATCATTTTCTAAGCCATCAGTCAATTCGTCGACGCTACCTCTCTCTCCAGAAGCCCTATTCAAAAAAGTAATACTTTCTGGCTTAAAGCGGTGCTTTGCAACCTCAACTGCTTTTTTCATTGCACTGAGGGGTAGATTATTATTCGACACCAGTCGGACTCTGGCTCCATTTGGGATTTGAATCTTTTTGGGCATTCGACCCTTGGGTGTAAGTTCTATTGTGACAAAGGGCTTTGGATTCTCAAGAATGTGATGGGCACATGTAAAAGTATCCTTATCCTCAATGTCCCAAATTAAAAACCCCTTATCGTTTGTTTCACCGTGGTTTTGCTGAACGGTCGATCCAGCATAGCGAATTCGCCCATCGTGATCTAAGACCTGATTTGTTTTGTGGATGTCTCCGAGAAAAGCAAAATCATGTCCTTGAAAAATTGAGATGTCATCTTCGCCATGCTCCATAATCCACCCCAAATCAGTGCGGCTATTACAAATAGCGCCATGGTACAAAGCAATGTTAATTTTTGTATTGTCGGTAGGTGGTATCCAATTGTCGCGATCGAACACACTAAGAACGTTAAGTACATAATCTCCATCTAATTTGGCCTCCCCGCTGTCTTTCAGCAGATGCAGGTCTGGGTGATCTAGCGCCTCGACTACGGGCGTAATAGCGTCTTGCCTGCTGCTGTTTTTAAGGTTTCCATCATGATTACCAAGAATTACATAAGTAGGTGCAATGGAGGCCAAAGATGCCAAAAAACTGGAGCACAAATCAAAGAACTCTGGCGATAGCTGCGTCTTTGTGTGGGCTATGTCCCCGCAATGTATAATATAATCCACCTTTTCTTTCCGCAACTTTTTGTAAAGCTTTTCGAACACTTCTTTGTATTCAAAGTGGTATTTTAAATTTTTGATGTGCGTATCTGCAATGTGTGCAAACTTCATATTTATCCTATTAAATCCTTATATATGCTTAAGCCGGCGAACTCAACAGTCAATGATCTGGCTTGAGGTCACTTTTATTGATCGCGCTTTAATATGCATATATACATAATAACACATTCTCTCATGTGTTGTCAACAGTTTTTTTATTGGTGGGCAGAAAAAATCTACCCACCAATGTTATCCTCACTTAATGCCAATTTTAAAAGGTTCTGCTTCCGGGCGCGGAGGCACTTCCAATTTCAAGAGGCCATCTTTAAATTCCGCTTTCACACTTTTAAGATCTAAATTATTGTCATAATTGACATAGGTCTTGTGAAAGGCTCGACGTGCGATCCTGCGAGATTTAAAGTTTGGTGTCTCCTCATCGCCGTGCGAATCTGATGAGACGTGAATCTCCATCTTTTCAGGCAAAACTTCGACATGCAAATTCTCTTTTTTAAATCCAGCAAGTGCAAATTCCATAACCGTGTTTCCCGAATCGTCTCGATAAATATCTGCGACGGGATAGCCTTCGGTGGTGCGCTGCACCCAGGTGTTTGGCATTGAATTAAAAATATCATCAAAAACGTTCCAGCCAAGAACGCTTGTTCGGTAGTTACTAATTCCAGTACTCATAATTTTCTCCTTTTTAAGCAAGTACAAGTTGAATATCCCTCATGGCAATATACAACTCCATACAAGTATAACAACTAAAATCTATTTGTCAAGTTATATTTGCATTATTTTTTGTATTAATAGTGTAGATTCGTCAAAAAGAACTGCTTGGTCCTTTCTCTCTTCGAACTCTTCTTTTGTCATATTGCCAACATCTTCGTATCCAGAAGTGTTTATTTTGTAAACATCCACCCCATACGAATTAAGCACGTTAACGATGTTTAAAGCCTTCTTCTCGGCATCTTGGTCCAGGGCCATGTAAACCTCGCTAGAATGCGTTAAAAGGGCCTTAAACAGGCGAGAATGGGCACTTAGAGTTGAGCCCAAAAGAGGGATAGAATTATCCGCGTTTATGGCATCAAAAGCCCCTTCGACTAAAATGACCGGCTTGTCCCAATCAATCCATAATTCATTAAATACAATGTTCTTTGAAGCTGGAGGGTTCTTATATTTTAACCAATCCTGTCTATAAGTCCTAGCAATGAAATAGTCGCAATATCCGTCCAAGCCAAAAGAGGGTATAATAATTCTGTTTTTATATTCGCCCGAGTCACAATATCCAATTTTCCACCTCAATATATCATAGTCGTTTATTCCTCTTTTTTTAAGATATTTTAACGCCCCTTTTGAAGTTGAAGGAAGATTTTTATTTGCCAAGCAAATATAATCATCTGGAAGTTTGACTCTCTGTGTGTGTTCTTTTTCTTCATGCGCATCGAAAAGATTATCAAACTCCGTTATGTCAACAGCTTCAAAAAAACTAGTCCATGTTTTTCTGTGATTGTAGTTGCCAAATCTCTTTACAAGGTAGAATATATTCCTTCCGCTGGTGTCGCAAACCCAGCACTTGTAGGAATTTTTAGATATATTCACCGACATCTTCTTTTTGTGGTGATTACAAAAAGGGCACGAAAACAAGTATTCATCACTTGAGCGATAAAAACTTCCTAAAATTTCTCCCAATATTTCAATCTTTTCAGAATCCATAGATATACTCTAACAAAAAGAAATTATAAAGTCAAGAACTTTTAAGATAACCGGCCCGGGCAATAACCCAACTGTCGGCTTTATCAAAACAATGAGGCTTTACATTATTATGTTTAGTGTACTCTATTTGAATCTCAGGCACATTCTGTAATATGTGCTCAATGACAACTTGCTTGGCTTTTGTGCCGCGAGGTACTGTTATACCACAAAGTTTGCGCGCTGAGATGGCCGCTAAGTACTGTGGCTCAATCTGCAGTATTCGATATACCAGCCATGAAACCACCCCATTAAAACGAGCAAGAGTTGAAAGAGTCTTTGCAGATGAGAATCCAGACCTAAAAGATTGGAGAGATTGTTCAATATATACTCTTTTGATTCCCCCACATTTGCCACAAAGCTCTTTAAGATGTTGTTCAACATATTCTACCTTCTTGAAAAAATTTTTAAATTTTCTAGTATCCCAAGCCTCGTTATATAAAATGTTTCCATCATCATCTAAAACAGTGGCGCCGGTTATACTAGTTGAAACGTCTAGACCTAATATCATTCTTAAATATCTAACTTAACCTTAAATGTGAATGCGCGATTTTCAGTCTTCTTAACCGGCGTAGCCAACTTGACAGTTCCGATTAGTTTTCTTTGATCGTCGTATATACCTATTGTACTAATAAATGTTTGTTTTTTAAAGGAAGAAGAATAATTGCAAATAGATCCGCTAATAGTATTTTTTATCGGTATGGTGTCAGTTTCTAAAAAAGATGCGCTGTTGTAACTAAACATCTTTCCAGAAGAGGCGCTGGAGTGTAATTTAAATGTAGGATTGCTTGAGTGGTTTAATAAGCCCTTTGGCGCAATCATGTGCATATCTAAAGTCGTAACTTCGTTTGTTCCTAAGAATTGCATTCTAAAGCTAGCTGATGGCGCCAGATTGCTATCTCCGCTATCATTCGCGCCTGCAGCGAAATCGCACCATGTTGCCTGCCTAGATGCGTAAGTAAAATTGTATGAGGCCGGCGTTAAGTTCCAACTGCCAGTTAACAATACAAAGCCCTCATTATATAAAACAACGCCCGCTACAGAGCTTGACCCTTGGGACTGAGCATATGCATCGCCATAAGTTTGTATCAATTCTCCATTCTTATTCTTATCTGTCAATTGTGCAATCAGAGATCCAGATATATAAAATTGTAGATCTACAGATCCAGGCTTAATGCCGCTATCAAAAAATATAGAAGGGATGCTTATTAAGTTGCTCTCTTGTGAGTTTTTATCTCCATAAGATGAAGAAAAAGAGTAATGCTGACTTAAATAAGTATAATAGTTTAATACATTCTTTAGCCCTATCACATGTGGCTTTGATGTACCAGCACCTGAAGCAAAGCGCTCCCTGGTGATACTAGCTGACATGGGATAAGACCCAGTAAGGATATCTCCGTATTGATAAGAGGTGTTATATGTTGCGTCAGTAACAGTTCCAACAGAGTTAAAGCCCCCATCTTTTGTTGTAAAAGGATATATAAGTGCTTTTACCCCACCGCCAGTGTCGGGATCATAAGTATGGTCGCTAGCTTTTCTGTCAATGTTTAATTCATAAAGACTAACATGTCCAGTAGGCACCATGGTGACATTATTAACATGTGTGCCGCTTATTGCGCTTAACGAATTTAAATAAATGCTACCACTTATAATATCAAAAACAAACTTAGGGTGTGTTTTTAAAGTGTTGCGAAGAATGTCCTTGTCTTCAAACTTATAGTACGGCATAACATTAGTAATCTAACCTTACACGCAAAGTCAACTCATTGCTTGGAGTCTTTTTTAGTGGCTCCGACAGTTTAGCAACTGCCAACAACTCATTGTTTGGTGAATATAGACCAATGCTTGTAATATAAGACACTGGCTGCGCGAAAGGATTGTCTCCTTTAACTCTAATTTTACTGGCAGATAAATACGTCGGATTGGAAGAATAATTATAATCTCCCGTGTTTGCTCGGCAAAAATAAATCGTTGAATTAAGTTCTGTAGTGTTTTGGAATTCTACATTGTACAACCTATTCCTGACACCATTAGCAAAATCATCAATGGTAGAGCCTGTAAGAACAGCGAACGGCCTAATATCGCCGGCTGTAGTAACCGTATTTGGAAGATTAATGTTGCTGCCGGCGGTGATAGCTGAAAGTGAGTTGCAATCAAAAGATGCAGACCCATGGCCGGCTGCAAATGAGAAAATATAAGGACTAAGCACCACAATGCCGGCCTGATAATAAACTTGGCCGACAGACTTTGATGCTGTGCCGGCATCGGCTGAGCCGGTATATAGCAATCCATATTCTCCAGTGGGAGAATTCACAAGAAAACTTGAGCTAGCTCCGTAATCAGATATTGTCATAAGCCCGGTTCGGTCTGCAGGCACTGTACCTCCCGTTAAGAATTGTATTGAAAACGTTCCTTTTTTAATTTCATCCTTGGTCAAAAGGCGTGCAAAGTTAATAAAAAATGCTTCATTAAATTTTTTATCTGCAGCGCTAGCTGGACCATCGGCAAGGACACCATTTTGATCAAATCTTCTTATGTTTCCGCTGATATCATAAGGAAGCAAAACTTGCGCCATTTGGTCATATATGTTTCTTTTTTTCGCGTATTGGGCGTTGGCGCCGAAATTTGTTTGTCCAAAAATTGAACCAAAGCGACCAAGCTCGCTATCACCGATTGTGGTGGCCGCCGTGTCGCCGGAGGCGCTTGCCGCCAAGCCAACTGTAATATCAAAAATATGATTTGCAGAAGAGCTTAAATACGGATAATCATATACAGACTGGAACATGCCATGACCATATGTTTTAACATTGTTATCAGTATTAACCGTAACGTATGTCCCCGAAGCAATCGTACCAGTGATTGGGATTGCCTCATGAAGTAGCGTCCTGGTGGTTGCTATATCATTATTCAAAAGTGTCTTAAATGTAGTTGCCATGTTTTATTACCTTCCTTTTATTGTTGCTTAACAAAGCGTACTGGTATGTCAATTTTATACCCTGTTGTTGCGCCGGTCACTCTAGCTATCACATCAATATAATAAAATGTTTTATCATCATAACCAAACGTGTTTCCAAGCCTCTCGAATAAATACGTGCTTGTTCTTAAGTTCGTAGATGCTCTAATTCTAAATGCACAGTGTGTGCCGCGAGGGCCTGCAATTGCTTGATTCAGCAGCTCGCCTGGATTGTTATTTGCATTTTGATTTAAATCAGCGGCAGGGGTGCTTTGCACAAAATCGCCTGTTGATAAATAATAGCTAGCAATGTTGTCGTCATCAATAAATGAAAAAGCAGCTGACTGTCCAGTTGTTCCACCTTTGTCGGCCATTGCCGTTGATCCGGCGACTGCGATGCTTCCAAGCCTATTATCTATTTCAACAATGTATTGATTTTCTTGTAGTTCAGCATCAATTTTATAGGCATTGGAAATTTCTGTCGTGTTTAATCCTTGGTCGACGCGAACATTTGTTAGGGCGCCTGCATCTGGCTTTCCAGGATCGTCGCCTGGAATATAATTGCCATACTTATTGGATTTATTTCCTTCTTGAAAAGTTGCAGTTGTTGTTTGATCGACAGTCACAACAAAAGAACCAGAGCCTACGATCGTATTCCATTTTGTGGCTGCAATTTGCTGATTCAAGACAATGGATGGCAAGTAGAGAATATTATTGTTAGTCAATGTCATTAGTTTGGATTTCATATTGGCAGTATTATTCGTGAAAGCCTCCAAAACTGGAGATTGCAAAATCTCCAAATCATAATATGCACTACCAGAAGCGTGAGACGGATTGTAATTTGAATAATCAATCTCATCATCTCCGAAAGCATATTTCGTAATTCGGAAGGATCCATCGCCTTCCGCCAATCTTTTTCTACCGGCATCGGTTAATACCGCATCTAAAATAATATCACCACTATTGTCTAAGTATGACATAATAACACTCCTTTATCTTAATTAATTAGTTACTTTTTGTTGTTTTTTCAACTCTTTACTAACATTTTCCTGAACTATATGTATCTGGCTCTCCAGATACCGAGCTAGTTTCTTTTTCAAGCTTGTCAATATCTTTCACAGCCAAGTTCAAATCAAACTTTCTTCCTGTCTTTTTGCTAGTAAATCTAAATTTAAATTTTTTGCCCCACACGTTTTTGCTGAGATTTAAATCTCCTATCATTAAATTTAACTTCTCAGCATCTTTTAAGAGATCTATAGAGCTATAATCGCTAATTTCTAAATCGTTAAGCACCCTTTGTTCCAAGCTGGGCTGTATTTTAATATATTTCATAAAGCTCTTTGTAGAGACCGGCTTGGCCTCTTCCATCTCTTCTATGAAGAACATTTTAAAAATTGTATAAGGCGCTTCCGCTTCTCGATCAACAATTCTTGCCATATATATTGGAGATGGATTAGAATAGTTTCCATGCACATCCACTTCTCTAATTACATAATAGTAATCTTTGTTCGGCTCTATTCTATCATAAAAACCAAAATTTGATTTACCGTGCCCAACTTCGGCAATAGCCGTTTTATCAGTTGGGGTAAAATCTAAATATGAAGTAGGCTTTTTATCAATCCTCAATATTTCAATATGGCCGCAAAAATCATCACCAGAAAAAGTAATCGGGCCTTTTAGTTTTTTCTGGTTTATTCTCGGTTTAATTTGGGCGTTCAGTTCATCACTGTTTTTATCCAAAATTACCGGATTTAAATCATACTCGCCAACATTAAAATTGCAATTTATTAGCACTCTATCGTTTTCTCCATACAGAGGTACAAATACCGCATCTGGAAAAATAGGTGGGCTGTCCCAAACCAAAGTTGTTTCTAGGCTATTTAGTTTGTAATTGTCAGAATTATTATTATCAAACGACTGATCTTTGTATTCTGCCAAATGTACCGTATTGCTGGTTGATGCAATTGTGTTATAGAACGGCACTCTGATTAAATGTACATCTGGCTTGTAATCGCAGTCTAATGTTATGCGATGGAACTTTCCATTCAACTCATCATATGCCTTTCCTTTAAAATGGCCCTGTTGTGCATCATATTGATATTGAGTCCCAATAACAAAAGTGTGCGCATATATTTGATAATAATATCCCTTATCGTGTTTAACTTGAGTGTCAACATATTTAGCCATATCCATTCCTGGAATATTTGGAATGAAGAAGCTCTGTATAAATGTTTCGCCCTTAGTATCGGGCCCAGAAGCGGGGATGTAGGGGATGTCATTCTCGTCATCAGATGGAGGTAAATTCTCTTGAATTATTGGCTGGCTCTTGTATTTAACAATTTCATAGAATAATACTTCAGAATAGGCTTTCTTTCCAGCATAGACATCAGAAACCGATCGCACTCTTTCATTAATAAACTTATTAATTTTATTTTTTGTCAATATCCATTTTATTAAAGCCGAGATTGAATTAGACGACTTGGGGGGCGCTTTGCCAAAAACCACCGGCTTAAGTAAATTTTTATTCCATGATGCCGCCGCAAACCCTAATAATTTAAGCACCTGTTTTATGTAGTCATATGCGCCAACATCAGATATCCAATCATAATATTGCGGAGGAAGGCCTTCAAAATATTGCGCAAATGGTGCGAGAGTCGGCTCTGCTCCGATTAAAGCAGGCGCCGCATCTAGATCCAATAAAACTTTAGATTCTAAAAATTCATTTAGCCAGAGGTGCAGCATTGTTTCACTAAACATGGTTTCTTGCTTCGGGCTACCTCCTTTTGATTTGTGGGAAGGTCCGTCCTTTCTTATTATACAAGTGTTTTTTAGGGCCGGCGTAGTAAAAGGCTTAATGTCGCTATAAAAGTCTTTAACCTCCGCAGGACTCATCTTATCTGCTGATGAAGGATTTTCAGCATTACCTATATGATAAAAGCCCGCCATGATGTTTTGCATAAAGATGTCAGTTAATCCGCCATCAAACAAGAGCTTTCCTATATATCCACTATTGGCCATTGGCAAATTAATATCAATATGAAATGGGAACATCTTCTTTAACTTGTCTGCTTCGTCTGTTAGGTCTTTTATCTTGTAGGCAGATATGCCAACAATATTGTATTTGCCCTCTTTGTTCATCATTGCTGCATTTTTTATGGCGTGAGCAATATTTTCCGCGTTGTAACCGCCGGCCCAGGTGGCATCCCATTTTTTGTAGGCCGGGGTTTCGCCACCTGGGCCTGGTGGTGCATTTAGGGCGCCGGCCATGGACACCCATGAATTTAAATATTCAGCAATGTTTTTAACTGGCAATTCATCGACATGATTTTTCTTAGTTGTTATTGACAAGAACTGCCCTAGGCCATCAACTAGAAATTTCTCATTTTTGTCTAAGGGCATCCCCGCTTTCTTTCCAGTATAATTTAAAGAGCCATTGCTTTTCTTACAGTGCTTAAATGCACCAAGAGGCATCCAAGATCCCTGGTCTGAATAGCGAAAATATTCTTCTTCAGACATTTGATCATAAATTAGAGCATAAATATTTGGAATCATTGGTTCTGGTATCGGAGATAAGGTGTCGCCATCAAACTCCAAAGGCACCCTTACTTGAGACTCCCCCTCTTCATCGGAAATAGCATCTTCATACGGTAAGAGGTAGAAATTATAATGTGCTTGTATATCGACCGGAGAGGTCAAGCCCATGTCTTGTTTTTCTCCAGATTCATATGCTTTCTCTAAGAAGGGCTTTTTAATCTCAAAAGTTGCGTCCCTGAAAGACCAACTGCCTGCAATATTGGAGTTGGGCATGACGATACCACTTTTATGCTTTGTCCAATTTTTAAGATTATTCTCGGTGGGCGCGCCTGAGTAGCCGATGAAATTCGAAATGATGGGATTCCAATTGTTATCTTCCGAATTGTCACTCCCCTTAATTGTAATCTTCTCTTCCATTAAGAGGATGCCAGCGCTATATTGAAGGCCAGGGTTTCCCTCTTTGACACTAATTTCAGATTGAAAAGTTCCTTCAATAAAATCCTTTGGTACGCCATCCTTAATCCACCACGCAGAATCACTTTTTTTGGCGAATGGCTTATTAAAATATACATCATATGTGTTGAAAGAATATTGTATGTCTTTATCAACGTGCCCCCATTTAAGTGTCTTTTCCAATAAATAAGAAAATCTCCCTTTCCATCTAATAGGGTCGCTCATATTTTGGTTTGCCGCCATATTAAATTTAAATTGAGTGTTATTTTTAAACAATGTTCTATTTTGTGTTATGTTTGAAAATTTTTGTGAAGTAAAATATAGAACGTCAAAAAAGTCCGTAGCGGTTCTGTAAAATTCGAGGTTGTCAAGTGTTTTGCTATTATTTATGTACATGTTTAGAGGCATCCAGCGCGAGGTGAGGGCCGTCAGAAACGGCACCCACCTTAATCCTTTTACTTGTGATACGTAGGTCGCGCTGGTGGTGGACGTGTCGGCATATATTCCGGTGGATTGGCCGGGTAAAGTTATGCCCGTGGCCTGATATGGAACATTAAAAGGCACAACCAGCATTGTCGACTGCAGAGATTTTATAGAAGATATAGTTTCGTTGTTCTTTTCAAAAAGATCAACCTCTTTTATTTCCTCTGTGTCTGGGTCTTTATACCATGCCATTTATTCGTATGCTCCCGTTGAGCCTCCGGCCAGTCCATGCTGACCCATAGGGCCGCCTGTGCCTGGAGTGGGCGCGTCAACGCCTAGAAAATCAAAGCTTGCCATTTGTTCTGGTAATTCCTTTTCTGTTTCCTGAGTGTCGAACATAAAGCCTGTGCTTATATATTCTGTTCCCAATTCATTGATGTATTCTTTACTGTATAAATCTACTACACTTAGAGCCATTTTTAAAATCCTTTTTTTATAATTAGAGATATTTTTTATTTATTATAGATCAACTTCGCCGACTTCGACCTCTTCGACTTCTTCTCCGAGAGTCTCATATATCATTTGAGATTCTCCAGACACTTCATCATATAACATAGTTTGCACTATCTGAAGGCCTGCGGCGGAAGCTGGTGTGTTTTTGTCAGGGAAGCCTTTTACATAAGCATTATATCCCGGGACTGCAACGCCGGGGCCTCCGACTTGTTTTTTAGTTGTGATTAAGAAATACTCATCGTAAAGTGGCAGCCCCAATGCTTCATACGCTTTTGTATTGAAAAAGTCATATTTCTTTTTTACAATGCGACAAAGCAAATGATATTGCTGGCCCTTATCTGCAGATTGTAATAATTGTGCTGCATGTATGGTGCTAAGGGGTTTCCATATTGGTGCCTTTACGCTGCTGTTAAATATCTCTTCATATTTTGCATGCTTGTCATTAGGTTTAGGTGTTTTTTCAGTTTTTTCATATCCTGCCAAATATTGTACTTCGACCAAATTCATGTGATTAAACCAAAATTGACCAAACTTATCTATCTTAAGATCTTGATTTTGTATATCTTCTCTGGTCGAAATCGCGAGCATTTTGAGGCCGCCAATTGGGCCTGCGCCCTGTCCCGTGTTGATTTGGCCTGACTTCGCAGGGAGTTCATAAACTTGAGGAGATCCGCCGTCGTCAAAGTATCTAAAGTTGCCCAATATTTCTGCGTCCTGTTGGTATTGCAAAAGATTTGACATGCTTGGATGTAAGTTCGCCAATAGAACAAGCACATGCGGAGGAATATTTTTAATCCACGTGGCCACTACATTTGTCGCCGCAGTGGATTGAATTCCCATGTCAACTTCCTCGCCAGTAAATGGATCAACAAGCATTGAAGAGTCTGTGCCCAAACTGCTTAGGGCTGCATTATACATGTTGCTTAGATATTTTTCTATTTTACTTCCTTTTAATAGAGTGTCAAAAGATCCTAATTTTAAATCTAGTGCCGCTGGGGCGATAAAGGTTGCGTTAATTAGCGATAATAGAAGCTTTTCTTGTCCATAATTTTCAGCCCATGGCAATTGCATTTTCTTTATTAATGTTTTGGATCCCAAAGTTTCTTTTGCTTTTTCCAGCATTGTGCCGCCCGGCAGCGGATTTTTAATAAAGTCGTACCAATTAGTTTGCGACTCCCCCAAAAGGCCGTTCGCTGGGACGCCTTGATGTTTTTTTTCAGTAGTGGTGGCGGAAACAGTGCTCTTGTCGTTTACAACAGAGTCTTGAGGAAAATATATGCCGCGATATGCTAATGTTTGATATTCTTTTAAAATCCTCTCCATTTGAGCGTTAATAATACTGCTTCCTTCTATTTTGTCTTCTGGGCCATACCCCAGCCTATGGTCTGCACCTGAGTCTCCGTAGAGGCCCATTTTGTATCTAAGTATGTTATTGATGACCATCCAATAATCATTTTCGTTGTTGCTTGTGTGATCCACAATATATTTAGGCAAGTGTGTGGCGCCAAATGGAACTTTAAAATATCTTCCTAGACTTTGAAATGGATTGATTGAAACCGCATGGGCGCCTGGAATGAGTAGCGGTAAGGGCGTTTCTCCGGCTGGCAGTGTTGGCATATAATATCCAAACTCTTTTGTAGAGCGATTTTTATAATCTTGTAAATTTACAGATTTAAATCCTATATTGGCTGTAGTTTTATTTGGTAGCCCATCCCCGCCCTCAATTAGAGGAATTCCTCCAAAAAAATCATAGCCGGCATCCGAATGTGTCGTGCTAACAAGTTCTGTCTTTTTAGAAAAAGAATGCTCCACTTTGATTTTCTTTTTTGGGATTGTAGCTACAATTGTTTTGCCTTGTAAGGACTTTTCTTTGACGCCAGAATCTGAAAATGAATGTATTTTTGGAATGCTTGCAGTAGAATAAGAATCAACAATTGACTTTATTTTATCGGCTGTCGATATAAGAATTTCATTAATTAAACTAATTGAGTCTGGAGTTGCCGTGTCTAAAATCAAAAGATTTTTTAACTTTTCAATATCTAGAGAAAAATTATTGTCGGACAAAGCGTAAAAAGATTGAAGAGATTGTAGGGCGCGCATTACGGGCGAATCTAAATCTTCAACAATTGTATTCCAGCCATTTTGAACAAAAATATCTTTTGATGTTTGTGTGAGTTGGCCAGTAATTGGATCAAAAAGTTCTTTGCCGGCACCTGAAGAATGTAGAGGTGACGTGCTTCCGTTAATAAAACTCACTAGTGGCTTGAGGTTGTTAATACCGGTATTAATACTAGAATATAGCCCGACAAAATAACTCAATGTTGGGTCTGTTATTTCTACCTCCAAAGAATACTCATATGTGCCGCGGCTTATATTTTCAATATCATAATCTGTAAAAACATAATGACCCATATAGCCCTTGAAGCCTGGGTCGCCTCCTCCATACTTTAACTTAAGGGGGGATAGAGCTGACTTTACAGGAGGATTATATTCTACGGTTTTTTCACTTTTGGTGTTACTTCCGCCTACTTGTCCCGTATAATATATGTTAGGGTAACTATCATATATTAATTTCTTTTTAATGTCGTTTACTACATCGCTTGGTGTATCGACGCGTTTTCTGTAAACTTTAAAAGATAATATATTTGGAATTCCTTTTTGCGCAAAAAAACTATTAAGAGCAAAAGGAATTCCAAAATTTTCATCAATAGAAGCTAGCCTGTCAATAAGCCCTGGTATCAAGCAGTGCTTTTTTATAAGCTTTCCCCAATCAATACAAAAAGATAATTTAACTTGCCTTTTTGTATTGATTGTAGATAACAAATCTCCAAAACAGGCGAGATTACTAAAATCTGCACTTGGTTTGTTTGATAGCTGGTTATTTATATAAGGCACCCCAGAGATGACATTGGGTTGAAAATTAAAATTTAAAATTTGTTTTTTTACTTGCGTGATTTGTCTGTAGTCGTGCACACGATGGAGGTCGACTAAAACATAATCTAAATACGGATGTTCCTCGTCCGGGTCGTGATGGTTACCCGCCATATATCTATTCTGATGCTTGTGTACACCTCCAAGCCAAAGGGTGCCCATTATATTATCAAATTTAGAATTGCCCATCTCATCAGTTATTTGATCTGTGGATATGAAAAACATCATCCCTTGTTTTGGTATTTTGCCATTAGAGATTATAACTTCAGTTGCAATTCTTCCGTACATGTCTTCATGATTAATGTCGAAATTGTACCCTTGACCATTGAGACCTGAATCATTAAAGACGGCTGCCAAATCCAAAGAGCACAGCGCAATTGCTGATAAATTTTGCGGAAAAATGGTTCCTTGAATTTCTTGTTTAATTTTTACTGGAATCTTATATATGGTCCTTCCGTCAGGCATTATGTGTTTATATTTTTGCTTTATAATTTCCCTTTTTGATTTTAAAGACAAGTGTTTTTTTGGATCTATATTTCCCTCATTGGGCGTTATAGATTGTTCAATAAAACTGTCTAGCGTTCTAGACTCTACTTTATAATCTTTATCTATATCCATTTCGGTTCCAAATTCACTTGGCCATGGTTTCTCAAAATGAAAATGCTTAGCAACCAATTCTCCAATTTTTAAAGGTCCAGTGGGCCCTTCATCAAATTTATTTGTAGGCGTCAATGTCAAAGGCGGAACACCTATAAGGTGCTTATAGGCGTCTTTACCCTTGGCTCCTTTAAATGTTATAACCCAGACTCTTATATATTTAAAAATATCTCCAGAAACTAAATCATCCAAATCGTCGTATAATTCTTCTACTTCCAAAAGCAAATCATAAGTGACAGCTAACTTTGGTGTACTCGTATATTCTTGTTCTTTTGGGTTGCCGGTCCAGCCAGCCATCCCGGGCCCCCTCTTATCGATGTGGGCCTCAATCGCAGATTCTCTATTTGCTGCAATCTTGTTGAGGCTGGAGGAGTTTCCGTCTAGCGCAATTTTGCTAATATAAATATTTGGTAATATGGGGCTCGTTAAGCCATTAAAATTAAAATTCGTCATCAGTCGCAAACATCCCCTATATTTTGATTCTCAGCAGTGCCATAAATATTAACTTTTGGTGCTCCAAGCATTTTGCCACTTTCGTCGCAATTAAATATTTTATCTGTATAAATGTTTGTAACTTTTTCTTTATAACGACTCAGTGCACAGAACTCATCTTCTTCAATATCAAAATCATAATCAATGTCAAAATAATATTCAACATGTTTATCTGTAATTTCATCATCTCCGGAAACAAAATATAATCTCTCAAGAACTTCTGGGTTTTTTCCAATGGCTTCTGATTTTATCATATAAACTTCTATTTCAAAATTTTCTTTTTCAAACTCGGTATTAGATTCTTCTACCTTAAGAAATGTATAATCATCAAAAACAGTAACATAAGAATCATCGTTTAATTTATAAGGAATTTGCAAATTATCTTCTTTTTCCATTGATATGCGCTTAACTCCATCAGGACTAACATCTGATAAGTCTTGAATATACATAGGTATTTCATCATCATTTGCATAGTCTGGGTCCGAAGGATAAAAATGCGCTTCATATCTAATATCACAGCCTAGTTGTGGAATAAAAGTTGTTGGTATTGTTGTTGATCCAGTGTTCATTGCGTCGACAGAGCCGGTCCATGCATAATCAACTGTGCGGAGGCCGGCTTTATAAAATCCGACATTCCAAGCTGCAGCATTTTTAGAATTATATGCAGAGCTGCCAATTGGGTCTGAATAAATATAAGAATTTTCCGGAGTTTCCAAAAGGAACTCAGAAGCTTTTTTATTGGAAGCCTCTACGGCGCCTGGCATCAAGTTGTTAACATGGTTGGGGTTTTCAGAAAAAACTCCAATTTGCGCGGGCCTATAAATAGACTGCGGCCTAAGTCGAGGCGTCTCTTCCTGAATTCTCCCTTCAATATTATTTTGAAGTTCAACGGTGCCTGATGCTGCCATGACAAAATTTCTATCATACACAATATCATCATCAAAAAATGCATATTGATGCGGCTTGAATTTTCCTAACGAAAGCAAATATCTCCCATAAGATGTTAACTCTAGATTAAGTGTTTCTTCTTTTTGATTCGCAAATGTCATTTAAAAATCCTTTTAATAAATAGATGATTTATTTTTTTTGTGTACCCTTAGTAAATTCCTTTTCGTCTTCATCCTCTGCAGGGTCGTCAGGAACTAAGCCAACATATTTTGGTGAAATTACCGCCTTCGATTGCAAGAGCACAAATTGGGCTGGTGAGTAATTTTGAAGTGCCTCTCTGTAAGCTTCCATCATAGATTTTTCTGAAGACTTGTCTCGCCCTGCTGGAGGGATAGGGCTTAGGCTTATAGGTTTTGGACGTCGTGCCATGTCATCTGGCGGCAACCTGAATGTGTTTGGATCGGTGCTCGAAACTCCATCATACATTGCCGTCGGAATCATATTGCCAATTGGCATTAAGTCCAATATGCTCTTCATTGATGGCATTTTGGTAGGTACCAGCTTTCTTGGCTCCATCACAACAGTTTCTTGTATTTTTGCTAATTCAATCAATGAAAAGAAATCATAGGGCCAATTGTAACTATAATATTCATCAAGACTTGTTGGCGCCACAAAAGAGTTTTTATTATCAGCGCGCAAATCATAATAATTTTGTGTTGCGCGCTGCTTGACTTTGAATACCATCCATTGGATGTTTTTTGGAAAGCCCATATCCCCAGTTTCATGGCCAAGCTTGTGATTTAATAGATCCCACCCTTTGTAATTTTCCAGGGGGCGAGATTGATCTTTGTCTTCAAGAGTCATCCTATCACCCATAAGATCTATTCCAAAGTCGATTTCTGATATGGCATGCTGAAGGCCGCTAGCTGCGTTGACTCGCCCTTTAGACGGCAATATGCCTTGCCACATTTTCACTAAATCGTCTTGTGTAAAGTGATGTTCAAATTCAAAAAATACCATTGCAAAAGGTGTTGCCTCTTTGTTTATCAAGAAATTAAACTTTGGTGGGACATAATATTTGGACATTGATTTAACCATTTCGACTATAGCTGAAGATGGCTTGTAAATTGCATCATCAGAAGTGAGGTCTGGATTGGTGTCAAGATATTCTTTATCGCCCCCATGGCCGGGCCGGGTCTTTGAAATGGCCCAATCGATTGTCTTTCTGTCTATGCGGAAGAACGCTCTATTTCCCCAATGGTCTTCATAAAACGGCACTGCAACAATAGCTTCGCTCACTTTCTTTCCGGATGATGGAACCACACCAATTCTCTTTTTAGGCCTTCTGTCAAACCCCAATTTTTCTGCCAGGTTTCCGACGGGAGTTCCTGCAACCGACGAAGAGGGGGCTTGTATTTCCATGAATATGCCCTTAGATGGGGAGTTTGGTAACGTACCATATTGGTGCCACATGCCTTTTGACACTGAGCCCGATCCAAAAAGTGGGCGCGAAATGTTACTATCAGTGAAATCCAACACTGGGCATTCCCATTTAGTTTGAATAACCCATGCAGACTTGCCGTTTTCAGTCACAACTTGGTTCCAGTTTAGTGACGCAGAAAGTTGCATTCCGTGAACAAAGCAGTCTGACCCTGTATTGAATATTCTAAGAGGCTCTCTATAGAAAGAAGCTGAAACGTTTGAAACAACATCAGATATTGTCTTATAGCCGGAATATTCTGGCGTGTAAGACAATTCTATGTGGCTATAGCCATTATAATAGGGAGGCGTATATGGCTCAAATCCGCCTTGATAATTTGGTGAAGTTGAGTTACCTCCATATTGGCCAGCGACGTGAGGCGGCCCAAAAGATGAACCATAGAGCGGATACGAACCATCCGCTTGCCACGAGGCAGTTCTTTCGCCGGCGGCGAGGACCTGCGATGAGATTACATTTCCATCTTTGTATTTTGTTGGATCGTCCCAATCAATAGCCCTGTTGTACATCATGATTGTTGGTTCGTTGTATATGAAAGAGGCAGAAACGGCGGGATGAGAACGCAAATCATTTGCAACTATGGTCTCATAATTTCTTATTTTTGAATGCGAACAAACTACCCTCATAGTATAGGTTTTATTCTCTTCAAACCATATGTGAGAGCCTTCATCCTCATCTCCCATCTTGATGATGCCTCCGGGCAGGTCAATCCCATGACCACCAGCCATAACACCCTCTTCTGCGGTCGTTTTAGAAATAAAAGTTGTTAGTGGGCCATATTTACTATTTTTTGTACCAGTGGACCCTCCTAGGAAGAAGCGAGGCACTTCTGACATAAAATTGTTAGCGGCCATCTTATACAGATCGTCTGAAGCTGCATTAATCGAGGCTGAAGAATTTAATGACGCGCTCGGGTGAGGTTCTCCATCATATACGTAATTAGTGCCGGCCAAATAGACTTCTGGGTCTATAATTGCTTCGAATGGTAATCGATTAAATGTGCCAGAAATTACAGCATTGCGATATATGTTGAAGTTGTTGCCTCCAACAAGAAGCGGATGGTCGACGGCAATGCCTGATTTAATTGAATTATACATTATGCCCGGTGCGAAAAATGGCTTTAAAGCCGTTCTCCAATTAGCCTGATTGCCATGAAGGCCTGTGTTTGGGCCAAAGGATTGACTAAACATTTGAGCCAACTGAACCGTTCGCTCAGATGGGTAAAAACCGTCATATGGTAAAAATTTAGTAATTGCGCTGCACTTCAATTTCATTCTTGTTGGCATTGCCACTTTAACAAATTCGCTATCAATTGGCTCAAAATGTTTTAAAAAGTCGCTATTACTATAAATGGTGTAAAAGCTAGAGTCGCTACTGTTGGGCACAAAAGCCCCAGTAAGTGTAAGCCAGCCCGGATTTTCAGCATAAAATCCTCCACTTGCGGCTTGATCTACTACGTGGTATTGCATGTGTTCGCTAATTCTATATTCTGGAATAATACCATGATCTTTTCCAACTCTTTTAACATCTTCTACATATTCTTTATAAGTATTGTATGAAGGGTTATAGCCGGATTGTTCGCCTGCTTCCCATTTTGTATCTCCGGCGAAAGTTTGGAACTTTGCGGATCCGGCAGATGAAGATATTAATTCCGGTATTCTTCTGGCGTATGTCGCTGCAGCTTGAATGTCGGTAACGTTACCACTGCTATATAAGCTATAAGAATTTTGAAGTTCGCCTTCCGAGCCGGTATATGCGGATGCAACATCAGACGTCAATGCGTTCACTCTAGCGTCCATACTCCAAATGCTGGCAGTTGCCAAAACTCTTATCCCACCTTGAGAGTTTGTAATTTTTTTACTCCTTTCAGAGCGAATGTCTTTCCAAAAAGTATTATCATAATTATCAGATCTTTGTCGTACAACAGAGGTGTATGTATAGTGTTCGCGTGGGAAAATTGTTTCATCTATTTCTAGGCTGTGAAATTTACTTATAGGATTAGCATCGCCGCTAATAAAAGTTGGAGTGTTCCAGAGCAAATATTTTTTCAATGTGTCATACGCTAATATTTTATTGTCAGCGCTTTCTAGAGTTTCCCCAACTTGGCCGGCCTTAGACCAAACTAAACTTGAATCATTTAAATTCATTAAACCACTAATGGTTGGGTCTGGCACATTTGTAAAATATGATTTTTCATTACCATATGAAGACCACATATTAGTTACTTGTGTCGGGTCGTCTGGCATTCCTTTTTCTGGCGGTTCGTCATCAAAAAGTTGATCAGAATTATAAGTGATTTTATATTTTAATGGCGCAAATTTTGAAGTAATTGGAGGCACCGTTTGTGATACCATTGTTTTGTTTTCGCCATAAAAACCTTCATGTTCTGTTACTGAAACTTCAGTAAATGATTGAATGTTATTTTTATAATTATACCGCATGACAGGATGCTGGGCGCCTCGAATTTGTTTCCACGAGGGCCACCCATAAGCGCCTTGGCGGTGCAATGTAAGGCCATTAAGCACGCAAGATTGTGCTAGTCCTGTTCCAAATAGCACCCTATAATCGCCAGAAGATGCACTGAGCAAATTTTCTGAAGAGACGATTGGGTCATATATTATTGAATTAATCCCAGCAAAATCTATTGTTGGCCCAGAAACTCCACCATGCAAACTGGGGTTCCATTGGCCGCCATCAACAAATAAAATATCAGAAGAGGCTAAGCTTGAGTTTGCATAGTCTGGCTGCTGATAATCGTATGAAGCCGCCGAGCTAGTTGCATTGGCAACACTAGCTGTGATCCAAGTGTATTGTAAGTCAGTTTGTGGTAGCGGATGTTGAACGAACCAATTGTCATACGCATATTTGGTGGTAAGATATTTACCGCCTAACAATCGAGGGATCGTGTTATCATTATTGGTTATCACCATGTTAGAATTTTTTAAAGTACCATTAAGGGAAACTGAAGGGATGAGACTGTATTTTGATGGAAGCACAGTACTTCCTGCGATATGGCCTTCTCCGCCCCACCATGCTAAAAGAAAAGAAACGGCAGAGTGTAAAGAAAGATCTCCGGGCCCACGAGTTTCGAAGGTCGGGTCAAAAGCCTCTGTGCCATCGTAAATTTCCTGCACTTGCGCAGCTGAAAGGTGGGAATTCCAAATACTAATTTCGTCCATATGCCCTTGCCAACATCTACTGTTGCCATCAGTATTTCCAATAAAACAATCTTCTGTGGCTATACCACTCCAGGTTCCGGCTGGCGTCGACGACTCTGTTAGGGACACTTCCTCCCCATTGATATATATGGATGGGTTGTTTGATGTGCTTCTTGCGGTATAGGCAACAGCAACATGTGTCCAAGTATCGGTGCTGATAAGAGATGTTGTATACCATATTCCGTAACTGCCAGACCACCTGGCGTAGAAATAAACTTTTCCTGAATTGTCGACAAACAAAGCCACGTCGCTTTCTCCAAAATCTAAAATGCGAGGCTGGTTGTTTCCGTCGGTATGATTCAAGGCACTAGGATTAATCCAGGCAGAAAGAGTAAATTCTAGTCTTGAGCCTCCGGAAGTGTCATTTCCAATAAGAGCGTCCCATTGGGCGGCTGTGCCAATATTAACTTCGTTGGCGCCGGAAGATCCCTCAACACCATTAAAATATAAAATCTTAGTATTTTCATATTCATATTCTACAAGGCCTAATTTTCTTCGGCCATTTCTGTTTATTTTATGAAAAGAGCCGGTGCCAGAGTAATTAGCAGAACTAACAGAACTATTTCCGCCTGGATAAGCCTCAAGCGATGGGCCATAAGCTGCAACAGTTTGGTTGTCGCTGAAGAAGCCAAATTGTTTTGTATGGTCGGTATACCACTCATTTAATGGGTTGCGCACAGATAAGTTTCGCCATGGCAGCGCGTTATAAACACTATATTCGGCTGCAGCGTGATCAAGCATTCCTTCGCCCATCGTGGCAGGGTCGCCCGGGGCAGAAAAGCGATTGACTATAATAGACTTTGTGCTTCCAGTGATATCTCTTCTTGGAATTGTAAAATCAACAACGCCAGAAACCCAAGTGGAGGCGTTTGTTTGTAAAAAGGCGCCTTCGGCAGTCTCTGCCAATGTCCTATTATTTATTGAGCGACCGGTAGTCATCAAAAGCTCATAATTGCTAGTGTAGTTCCCTATGTTTGTAGCATTTAAGACTTGATCGGGGCGCCCTGGAATTGGAGTTGTGGAGCCTGTAAACATTTTGATATTTCTTATATTTACAGGCCGTTTTGCAAACTCATCTCTATGTTGGGCGCCCTTTTCTATGTGCGGATTGGGTGTCATATTATCATTACACCCTCCTCCGAACAAGTAAAGGCTGCTAGCAGAAAATTTAATTTTCCAACCTTCAGGGCGACTTAGCGCTCCATCTGGTGATGAGTTGTTGGGTCGAAGATTACTATAAATATGCCTATGCACTTTTCCACCTACAAATTTTTCAGTAAATGGTGTTTGCATTGGCCGGCCATAGAGCGGGCCATAGGAATCTTCATGAAGGTTGGTGATATCTACGTTTGCTTTAAAACTACTTGAAACGATATCATAATACCCGCCGGGCCCTGCAGATGCACTATAAATATCAAAAGGAGTATACATATCTCCCTTCGCATTTAAATAAGAACTCTCCAATGCTCCGAAGTTAGGATTAACTGCGGTGGAGTTGAATGTTTGTTTTCTTTTTCCATTGTTCAGTGCCAAGTCATCATTACAATTTTTAAAACTTTCAACCGAGGTGGAAGGAATTTTTATGTGACTGCCGACGGAGCCGGTTGGCGTGTTGTGCTTAATGAACGCACTTAATAATAAATCTGTTTGTTTATTTGGCGCCTCATTTGCTCCGCCTTTAATAGTTGGCGACTCATCAACTTTCAACCTAAGCGGCTTTGCTAATCTTCTAGTAACATATGTTGAGCCCTGGTATGTACTAATGGCACCGGTGCTTGAATCTCTAGACCCTAAAGTTGGAGCAGAAGCGTTCGTTTCATTAACTATAGAGTCCTGTATTGTTTGCTTGTCTGAGTCGACATTATTATTTAGGCTGGTTATTGCAGGGTTTGATTTTTCGGCTCGTTCATTCCACCATAAGCAGTTTTTCTCTATTTGGCCCAACTCTAATACTGAAGATGTTGAACAAGATGCAGCGGTGTTTTCAGCTATCGACAGATCGCTGCCGCTAGATTTTCTAGGTGTGGCATGGTGGCCATTCCCAGAAGAGTCCTGTATGCCGCCGGCGGAAATAGTATCGTACTCGCCCATTCTCCAATATGCGACTAGAGATGCGATCGTATCAAGCGCCATGGCGTTTCTGGGGCACCCAGAATTATACAGTGTCAACACTTGTGCTGCTGACAACTCCAAAGACTTATAAACAACAAACTCGTCCATATGGCCATTAAAAGTGTAGCCAGTGCTGGTGGCGGAACCTTGTTGGGCACTGGCAATTCTGAAAAGCTCAGAAGTGTTTTCCATTGCAACATAATTAATTCCGTTTGTAGTCGCGGCAGAAACTGCGGCGCCATTGACATAAAGTTTTATACCATTTCTAGCGCTTGTGCCGCCCGCTCCGTCATAAGTTATAACAACGTGAGTCCAATTGCCAACGTATGTGGCTGGATCAAAAGCAAACTCAGCCCACTCTTTCTTTGCCATTGTACCATCTTGAAGTTGTACCACAATTCTATTTGAAGATTTTTTGAAATATACATCATATTCTTGGGCGCTCGATCCGTCACCCTTATTAAAGAAGTGTTCATCACCCGAAGGAGTTGCGGCCCATTTCATCCAAAACCCAACAGAAAAAGCAACATCATCTGTTCCATCGCCGAAAGATAGATCAGTTGTGTCGGGGACCGTTAATGCGTTACCTGACCCGCTGACAAACAATAATGAATTGCTTGACCAAGCGGTGTCTAAAAATCCAGCATGGCCATGTTTCCAATCATAAAGGAGTTCATTGATTCCAAGAATATTTCCTTCAATGTCTTGTGTTTTGTCTTCTAGTGTTGGGTATTGCCATTTATATTTATTTCTGTGTAGGATAGTGTTCTCGACCATGGTGCGAACATTAGAACCATAACGATCGCTCATATCCGCAGAGAAAGGTATCAAGTATCCTAAAAGAGTGTCCAAAGTAATGTCGATCCACTTGTAGAAATCCACATATTTGTCCAAGTCGGGAGTGTTTCCAACTCTCTCATAGAACAACTGGCGGAGCTTTGCCATATCTTTATAATCATGGCGATATTTATTTACCGGCTCGCCAACGAGATTGTTAAAATCTTTTATTGTTGAAAACATTTTTACCATCTCATCAGAAATGGTTTGGTACATGCTTTTCTCAACTGACATATAATAATTTGTAGGTCTCAGAAGGTCAACCTTGTTAAAGAATTCATCATCGTCCGTAAGGATGTTGACCATATCAGAACTATTAATCATTTCTGGTAATTGTTTTTTAGCAGAGCTAACGTATTTTTTATTTATTGGCAGTGTGGAATTTGCTGGAAAGTTATAGCCCCTTGCAAGATATTGTTTTCCTAAAATTTCACCCAGAGGGCCGTATTGAGCAACTTTTCGAGCAGAGCCAGAAGAGTAATCGGCGCCAATAAATTCACCGCTGCCGTCCGAGCCAGTGACAGTATCAAAGGTCCAATTTAAAACTAGTGTGTCAATTTCTGGATATTTTGTTCCCGATACCGCAGTGGGATACAAGTGCGCACTCCTGTAGGGGTGTTCAACACCGTAGTTTTTGACATCTTGATGGTGCTGCTTGATAGTTCCAGTAGGAATATGATTTAGCCACACACGAGTTGAAGAAATATTTCCATCAGTTTTTGTCAGCAATGTTCCGGAAAAATTTGTCCTGTGTGCTCCAATGTAAGCAGCTTTTGGATAATTTAAAAATTTACTTCCCGCGTCGGCAGTAATGCTTGCAGTTTTATAAAATTCATTTTTTGTGTAGTCGGCTATTTTCTCAATGCCATAGAACTCAACCGTATATCCATCTAAATTAATAGAACCAGAAGAGCCGTCTGGTAAGTTGGCATTTGAATTTGGCTTGAGGGCGACAGAGAAAGTCCAGCGCGTGTCATCAAAAACATTATCTATATAACTACTGCTCAGCCCCAAGGGCCCGAAAACAGACTCATCACTACCCGTCAAAACAAATTTACATCGCTTTGAATAATCAGAAGATTTTACCGCCAGCACTTTAAAGTTTGCATAATTGTCTGATGCCCAATTTAAAACATTTCCAGTTGCGTCGTGATTGACTTCGTGCACACCAAATAAAGATGCACTATTGAATGGGAAATAAGTTCTGAATTGGCGACTAGGGCCAGTGTCAGTCTCTGCAACAGTGTTAGAGTCCGCCAAGGAATGTCTGATTGGGAAATGCACTTCCGTCTCCATCGTGAACCCAAGATAATCAGAGACCCCATATGTCCCAGAAATAATTGCTTTTGAGTCCGGGTTGGTGCTCGAAGAGTGCGCAAAGACTGTTGCTTCTGATGTGCCAGTTAAGGCAAAATTTACATATTTTTTATATTCGGCAATAGATCTATAGTTGTCTTTCAGTGTGTAGGTAACCCTATTGCCATATGTGTTCAATCGGTATATTTCATCTCCAACCCCAAAGCAATGAAGGAGATTCCGAAATGACTTTTCAGTCCCTTTGGTTTTATTTATATAAACAATGTTGTTGTATATGTTTCTGTATATTCTGTTTTTTACATCATAAAGCTTCTTCTCAAACATCTCCCTATCATTTCTACTTTTAAAATATTCCAACTCTGATGCGTCAGAAAATAGTTCAGGAAAATACTCAAATCCAATAGAGTGCAAAAGTCGATCATTAAAAGGCGCCGGCTTGTGGCTGGAGCTTAAATATACTTTTTGTTTAAACTTTGGGATAGAGTTTATTTGTTCAGCCAAAGAGTCAAAGTACGAGCCAACAATTTGAGTCAAATTTTTCAATGGTGAATATTGTTTGTCTTCGTCGTCTTCAGTGATCCAAGCCGGGAGAGAGTGATAGATCGCAGAATTATTGGAAATATCATGCAACTCACCTTCTGACCTTTTCTCTTCTATCGTGCTAAGAACTGTTGGGTGTGTCGTGTATAAAATTGGATCTTTAAATTCCGTCGTCACAAGTCCGGACTCAACCATTGCTGAGTTGGTGCTCCTAGACGAAGACCCATAACCAACAAAGGTGCCATTGCTGATGCGGCCAGAATAATCTAAAACAGTTTGGTCTATAGATGTTGTTGAAGTCACTCCCTCATTAAATTTATAATATACCCCAAGCGCCGTATTGGCATCATCAGTGTTTGTACCGCCTCCAACGGGCTCAATCCTATATCTAAAAATTTCTGGTGAGCTTCTTTGATCTTTCCAGAATCTAAATTCGTCTAATGAGCCAGAAAGTTTTCCCCACCCTTTTGTAGGTGCTTGTGTGCCAGACGGCGCTGTTATTAGAGAGCCAATTGTTGCATTTATATTCCCACTGACATATCCAATAGAAGAGCCAAGAGTGGTTGTCTGCTCACACGTACCATCAAAATAAAAATTAACTTCTACAGCATTACCACTGTTCTTAAAAGTAAACGCATAATGGTGCCACGTATCGTCAGCAACTGAAGAGGTGGTTATTGAAGATCCAATAACTTGGTTGTTGAATCCGGATGTTCCAGACATATAGCTGACCATAAATGGGGAACCGCTAGTGGTCCCGGTCATTTCAATTGTTAAGCGCCCGTAGTTGGCGCTAGAAGAAATAAAATCGGATGTGGTAGCATCGAACACAACCTCTCGGCCAGTTTTTGTGGTGGCGAATGCAGCTTTTTTCATCCAAAACTCAACGGTATTGCCGTCTATGCCACCAATTTTTAAATTACATTCTCTATTTTTTTCAGGCTCCCATATGTTTGCATATCCACTTTTATAATCTCCAGAAGCATCTTGTATATCTTTTTCTTTTGATCTAGTTGATGTGTGCGGGCCGCCTTTTGTAAAGACATATTCATGTGAAGATGTTGCCGGCGCTCCATAATGATCTGAACTTACGACTTTGGTTCCCCACCCTTCGGCAGAAAAAAGAACATAGCCATTGGTCCTGGGGTATACTTCATCAAAAACATACATGTCAAAAAATGAAGAACTTAATTCCCACTCAACTCTTTCTTTGAGGGAGCCATCATAGGGATAAGTTTCAGCAATCCTATCGAATGCATCAGCATAATATTTTTTTGCAGAACCAAATCTTGCAAAATTCTTAAGATCAGAAAAATCTACAGGAGGCTTATATCTATTTCTTTGTATAAAATAATTCTTTAAATAATTAACAGACTCAAGTGTGCCGTCTTCGACTATCTCTTCTGGATTCGAATTTGTTAAAATTATGTTATGATTTTGATAGAGTTTTTTATAATCTATAGGCATTCTTATTCTACCCTAAACTTAAATTCTTCAGACTGCTCAACATATTGAGAGTTTAAATAGTATACAAACTTAATTGTATAGGTGTCATCTGCTTCCAGCAAGGACATATCTAAATCAAAATAACTCCCACTAGAGTCGAAAGACAGCCTAGTGCTATTAAAGCTTCCGGTTCCATATGGTATCACCTCTAGATTATCACTTGATCTGCAAACCTTGTAATAAACATCTTCCACCAAATCTATAGGCGCCTCATTCGAAGACACTGTGTAAATGGTCGGGCTCCAATCTTTTTTTCTAGTATAAAGCCTAAATCTTGCGCTTGTATTTTTAGCAGAATAGGCCGGCTTTAAATTAGTCATATGGCTAGAAAACTGTTGATTTGGATTCGTGGGGCGTCCGGACCAAACTCTGCCTAAATCTTTCGGAGCGATAGTTCCAGTAAAATATTGATTTGTGCCGCTATGCCAAACATCGAAAATTTTCGTCAAAGACGTCGACCCGGTATATGCAAATGAACATGAATAAACGCCGGTAGAGACATGTCCTCCAGTAATAACAGTTAAATCAGCAGCTATGACACCTCCGCCGGCGCTGCAATGTAATTTGTGCCCGAGTGGTTCAGTGTTTTCTGCAGATCCAGAATAAAGATTGACATATATTTTACCGGTACCTATGGACGGAATATTTTTTAATTGCCCTCGAACATAATTGTAAAGATATAATGTATTTAAATTATCTTCGGCAGGCGCTAGCGAACTGCTGTAGTAGAAATTTCCCCTGTCATCTTTTTTTGATGAATCCCACCTGGCTTCGATATGTGGTCTTTTGAAATAGTATTGTGAACCTCTCGCAAAAAACTTTTTAGTGTAATACGAAGTTGTTGCGGCCTCTTCCGCAGAGGCTAGCCTGACTCCAACACCATAGTTTGTTTTGGTCCCTAAAACATTTCCATCACTTTGAATCCACTGTTCAACAAGCGGTGTAATGTCTAATTCAACATCTTCAAATCCATTGACAAAAGACGCAGTAAAAGATGAAGATACATTCTCAATGTAATCCCCGCCGGCGGCAGTCCAAGAAGTCGTACTGCTGGCCGATACCCAATTTGATGCTTCTTCGTCAGAATAATTATCCATATCCAAGCCGTTGCCCTCAGTCCAAGATTGTGAAACGGCAGATACAACCAAATTATAATTTTTCGGCACCGTTTGAGAGTGCTTTGCATTAAACATTCTTAAATAAAAAGAAACACTTCCGGAAACTGGAATGTCCCCTTGTATCCTATCATATGCAGCATAGCCTGCGCTTGTACCGGTCATGGGGAATTTGATTAAAATTCTTGAATATTCACTAGAGGCAGTTCCGGCTTGTGCATATATCGAAAACGTTTCTAATATGTCTGACTGGCCCATATTACCGCTAATGCCACGCTCAGTTAAATTTGATTTGTAGGCGTTGGTTATGGTATTGTCTGTGTCTGCAAAGTATCTTTTAATTGCCATTACTCTACGGTTCCTCCAATATCTGAATCTGGATATTTTATTTCAAAAATAGTATCTGCCGGTGGGAATAAAAATCTACCGTCAGCAGAAAGTGCATCATCTATAGAGATTGGAGAATCTGCGTACAAAGCACCTGTTTGAACTTTTAGCTCAACTTCCACAACATCTAATAAGTCTGGAACTGATTTTAGTATTTGATATATGTCAGTGATTATAATTGGCTCTCCAATGTAAAAAGTTTTAGTGTAAGCGTCTCGCAGGGCGCGGTTTGCCTCCACAAGAAGGTCATATTTGTTCGTACCGGGAAATGGTATAATTTTAAATTCTATTCCAATATTACAAATGCTTGCATCCAAAATATCAATTGTGTCGTTGATCATTTTATACTGATTTATCCATGTTTTTAAATTATTTTTAATAGTATCATTAGCGTGAACCAAATCGCCACTATCATCTTCTGTTATTACATAATAATTTATATTTCTTTGATTATAAGAATCAGTATCTAATTCCAAGGAGACCCTCTTAACTTTTCCGTATTTAGAGGGCATGTTGTATGCAAGGCCTATATAATCCTGCTTTGTAACCGCCCTATATTGAGAGGCAAAATTTGACATTGCCCTTTCTTTAATTTCATCTATAGAAATTATGCCAACATCTCCCACAATGGGATCTTCATTCGAGACAGCTAAGCTTGTTTGGACTTCTGACATTTTTGACTCGTCTAGCGCATCTTGCTGCTCTGCTGGAAAACTAAAATCGGAAACTCCAATGGAAGTCACTGTGTTGGCTGCAGCGTTTACATTTTCATTTGTATTTGTTCTATAAATAATTGTCAAGGTTGTGTTGGACGGTGCAACTCCCAGCTTGTCTGTTTGATTTAAAATAGAAGGGTCAAAAGAAGTATCCGTGATATAATCTTTCGCATGCATTTCTAATACAACTTCTGACGGATCTTTCACTTCAACTGGCGTCTCTTCACTTCCTTGACCAAACTGTAAAAATAACCCATCGGGAGTTGCCTCTACTTTAAATCGGCGCGCAACAGCGACCGGCTTTAATATATATGGAGCCGTGCTATTGTCGGAATTTTTGTTCATAACGGGCACGTAAAGCACATCTTGACTTAAATAATCCACTTCAAAATATTGATTACCGTTATCATCAAAAACTGAAACTATTTCGGTTATGTTCTCCCCCAGCAGTGATATTTTTAAAAACGGGGTGTAGTCGCCTATTGAAATTTCTTGTACGGCTAAATCGCCAGAAACAACTTGGCCCGTTGCTTTGACTGCATAAGACGTCGGATTTCCAGTGTCCGGATCTTGATTCGCAACGACAACTGGATTGTTATAGAGTGAAAAATCAACATCCTCAAGTAAAGAGAAGATTGTATTGTTTGTAGAAAGGAAAGTAGACCCTTTACGCAAAGTCGGCATGTATCTTTCGTCAGGTGCTTGAGATGCCGCTTCGGCTGGCACTGTAATATAAAAAGTGCAAACTCCATATGAAGAGGGATACGGTTTATATTTATACCCCATTTGACGGCTTAGTTTTAAAACATTATCAAATTCAATAGCAGTGTCTAAAAAAGACTCATTAGCTTGATAGTCGGTATAAAACGAGAGCATATCACCCACATATGCAACCGTATCTAACATCATCGACCCAAAAGACGCTTCTGTAAAATCCCTATAATTATCAGGGTAATATCTCTTAACGTATGATTCCAAATCCTCTCTAATCGAATTGAAATCCCTACTAGTATAATTTATTGCTGGTTTTTTAGTCGCCATGTTTTAGTGTATCCTCTTTTCTTTTTTTATTAATTAGGTAATTTAATTTTTAAACGTAATTGTTAGCGAATCGCTTACCCCTGCGGAAGGAATTGTATATAACACCTGGACCCCTAAAGAATTAGTGGGGGCGCGCTCTCCCGGGATATCCTGCAGATCGATCGCGATTACTTCTTCTATTCTCACAAAAGGGACATATCTCTTAACCTGCTCAATTATCCTTTGTCTAAGGGCTCCAAAAACAAAGGAGTCTTGCTCAAATAAATAATTGCGAAGGCCAACACCAAAATCCGGATTCATCATTCTTTCACCCGGAGATGTTAAAATAACCATTTTAATATTTTGTTGCGCAACTTCACCAACAGTCTTATTTAATTTATAGTAACCGTCAACAGAATCATACTGTAGTGGTAGTTTTGGAGAAAACCCAATTGCCATTTTTTATTCAATCTCCTTTACTTAATTAGAATTTAAAAATATTTTTATTATAAAATATTCACCTATTTACGCTAGCATTTCTCATCAATAATCGACTCTTTCTTAGGATCGTCCTTGTCAGATCTTGAGATTAATTTTGCTATCACACCAACTGGTGTCAGTGGGCCCGGGAAAAACCATGGTGTTTTCCACGTTGGGTCACCGATATTTGCGGCCATTTGTACTATTAACTTAAAGAACATTTCTGCCACATCTTGTGCGCTAGGTGCAGAAGAGTTTAGCTTTTCTTCCTGAGATGCTTCATCCATCACGCTATTAACATAAGAGTAATCACCCTCTATGGACTTGATCGATTGAGTTATGAAAGAGCTAATTAGCATTTTTGTTGGTGAAAATAGATTATTTAGAGATGGATATGCCGATTGCATTGCATATCGGTATATTATTGCTGTTGTAAGTACGCTTTCTTTAACTGGCATCACTTCATTAAAGAGCTTGTTTTCTCCTTCAATTAGCTCTTTTATTAATTTCTTTTTAAGGAGATCAACAACTTCAATTCTCGTCTCATTTAAAGTTGATTTTGGAAGATAGACAGTCTTGCTAAGAGAAGTCTTTATCATTTTGCATGCTGCATACAATGTGGGCCTAACAAAATTGCTGGGGCCTGCGGCGTTTTTATAATATTCATTGCTAGTCAGGCCCTCTTTCATGGCCGAGTTGTCTATAGATATTGGAGCGTGCACGTTGGAATAAAAAACCAATGCGGCGGAATCTCTGGCAGAATAATGATTATATTTTGAAAACGCGGTGGTGGTTGGGCTTTTGGCGCCCATATTAATAATGTCCTTCATAACCACATTCCATGGATTGTCTGCTGGATAAAGGAAGTCATTACCATTTTTGAGAGCCGTATATTCTTTAGATATTGGCAAGTCGTGCTGGTTAGCTAGAGATAGAGTGCCTGTTTGGGTAGCGCTATGTATTTCTTTCCAATAATCCCATAAATTATATTCTATATTTTCTATAGGTATGCAAAGCCATTTTTTACTAGATTCAAAATTCAGATCGGCGTAAGCATTTTCTCCAATGGTGAAGGAAGGCTCCGATATTATAAAAGCCTTATCTAAATTATAGTCTCGATCGTTAATAGTTCCTAGTGCCGCAGTGATTTTAGAAATATCTGTCAACTCATTGATCTTTCCTTTAATATATTCTTGGGAGAGGGGGGCGGCGGTGTCCGTGTCATATGGGATGACTAAATTCATCCTCATTCCTAGAGAAAAGTCAAACCACAGGTCATAAGGCGCCTCGACAATTGTGGATTTTAACCAATTATAAAAAAGGCCGGAATATTTATTGTTGTTTTCTGCAGGGGTCTCGGAGCCGGGGATCGCGCCGGCGACGTCATCGAGGAGGCCCTCCTCTTGGAAGTGACTAAAGCCATGCCTTGTCATAAACTCTTGAATTGTGTCTAAGTAGTATTCGTTAAGCCCACCCGGATCATTAAGATCTCCGTTGTCTCCAACTAGAATATTTACTTCTCTCGCGCCTGCTATCGTATCGATGGGGTTCGAACCGAACCAAAAGCTCTGTCTTGCCCTTTCATATGTGCCGTCATAGTTATCATAGTGCTCCTCTGCAATAAAATCTGCTAGGTTCATCACGCCCCTGCCCTTAAAATTTCGGCGCGCCACAGGTATCACACCGTCAGGGTAATGCTGCCAATAGTAAAATGCATCTAGAAAATTAGCTCCAGACGGATTGTTTCCAAGGTATTCCTTGTACTCGGTGAGCTGTCCCCAGTCGAATGTGTCGCCCGAACCCGGGCCGACCTCCATGAAATTGTTGTAGGGCGGAGTTTGGTTGGTGTCGCGGTGGGAACTAATAATGCTTTGGAAAATTGTTCGAGTACTCCCATATCCGCGTGCCCCGTAGTCCCGTCCCGGGTTTTCGGGCGACAATCTTTTACCGTCATAGGTCAGCGGGGAAAAGAATACAAGAAAGAAATCTAAGAAAGTCGACTTATCTCCATTTTTCTCTTTATAGACCAAAACACCATTTGAATCAAATTCAGAATCTATTTTAGCTATAAGATCCTTAAAGAAATCATTTATGTGTGAAAATTCCTCAACGCGGCTATCATGTGGTTGGCCTCCGTATTGATAGCCTCTCGGCCATGACGCTGGACCCTTCCAGATATCTTTGTGCATTTTCTCACCATTAAGAGAAGAAAACATTTTACCTTTGTCGATGTTAACATCTCCAGCGTGTCGAAAAGTGGCCTTTTCCCAATATTCATATGCTGTTTTAAATTTTTTCCAAAAAGCTTGCAAAAAATATTCAGACTCTTGGTCGGCCACGTGATCTACTTTATATTCTATTTTATGTGACCCATCATCGTCTTCAAAGACAATAAAATTGGGATGTATATCATCAACTGTGCCGGGATCTGTTGCCAGTTTAGATTTCATTCTAACAAAAGGCTCATAGTATAATCCCCCATCAGTATTTTCTGGGAGTATGTTTGCCCCGACTTCAATTGTTTCAAAAGAAGGAAGTTTGCCCACTGTTAGTTCTGCGTCACCTGAGTTGGGCTTTCCGCCAGATATATATTTCCTGCTTGGATATTTAGTATTATCCATCTCTGCAGAATGTACCGCATAATTAAAAAACCCGTTTGTGAAATAAGACTCTGCTCCAGATTTACCTACGTCTTCCATATCAACAAACTTATCCTTCCAGCTTTTATCAATGTGCTCGCGAACACGAATATCTAAAATATTATCAATCTCTCTCGCGGACTCTACAATGATAACATCCAAGCACTCTTCTGAGGATTTTATCCTCATCATCTCAATTTTTTCGGCTTCAGAGAGAAGTTCTCCATTTTCATTTTTCATGGTGTCCAAATCTTCCGGATCGAGAAGGAGAGTGCGACCGTTAATTAGCTTTTCTGAATATGTTAAGAGATTATCATACCCAGTTGATAATGTGCTCTCTAAGGTACTTTTAATATTTTGCTTTGCAAGGACCATATATTCTGGATCTTCAATAACATCAGATATTTTTGCAAACGTAAACATAAAAATATTTTTTAAAAACTCTTCAACAATGATGGCTTTAATTAATATTTTATATAAACCACATAAATTAGCAATTTGCATAGCGTCTGGAGTTGCAAACATACTAACCGTACACTCTAGAGATTCTCGAAATTCTTCTATATCTTGTTTTAATTGATCAACATTTAATAAAGGTGTTGTGTCTGTATCGCTGCACTTCTCTAAAGCTTCCGCGTTGGTTAGTGGCATCGAATTGAAGTTTTCATATAAAAGCAATTCATTGTTTCTTATGTTTGTCCAAACAGTTTCGAGTATTAAGTTAGATGCGATAGGATATAAGCTTTGAAATAAATCTTTTGCAGTTTCATTTTGAATGCCAAAGAAGTTCAGTGCAGCTGATATGATTTTACCTTGTGGGCCATCTACATTAGAAAAATATTTAAATAGCTGATTGCCGACGTCATCGAAATTAAAATCCTTAACTTTTGCATCATCTAGTGGAAATTTATATTCTAGAATATCTCCGTTATAGCAGAACAGCCTGATTTGTGGAGAATATACTACTTGATCCCTAAATTTATGCTCATCATCAGAAAAATTAAAAATTACCCATATAGTATATGGAGTGTTCTCAAGAACGTAAGAAAATTCTGCTATTTTTTTCTTTGGATCGAAGTTTTTTAATTGGTCGAGCCCTGCTACCATTTCCGAAATGGTTTTGCGAAAATCTTCGGCAACAAATTTAAAATCTCCACCTGAACTCTCTTCGCCTATTTTCTCCAACATTTTACCTACGGCGGCGCCGTACATCTCTTGGGCTTGAGTAGGATCGTCTAATTTACTTGGCATTCCTTCAATTAATTTATTGATTACGTTCGGAATGCTACTTTTACCGTCTCTCACCAAAGGCTTATATACAGACAAGTTGTTGTTAAATGCGTCATCAATAACTTTATATGTGTGGTCGTTTAATTTTTGCTGCATAAAAAGTTGTGTTGGGTGAGTCTGGCTTTTCATCATAGGCTTTTTGCCAACCTGCTTGGGAGAACATGGGCCACAAAAAAGAGGGGGATACATATCTTGCATCCTCTCTTTATCTAAAAATGGTAGCCAAGATAACAGGTCTTCCATTACACTTTCTTTGTCACCTGCTGCTAAATTAGCAATATCTTCTTCGTCCAAAGTGTCCGCTAAGATGCTCAGCGTCTCAGGATCACAAAGAGAAGCCAATTGTTTTTGAGCTTCATCATAGTTCTCGATATTTTCTTCAAAAATATTTGGATCAATACCCTCTCCAATGTCCGCCAAAGCATCATGCACTTGCTGCGGCGAGACAAAATCTGGAGGCAGATCATATGGCACTCTTTTTCCAGAAGAGTCTTCTTTGGTCGCCTGATCTCGGTTTCCAGGGGTATATCCTAGGGATCCAGCAATAGAATCTAAAGATTCGCCTGGAAAATCTTTAGCTAATTGGTTTTTCGTTTCTTCGCTCATGATGCCAAGAGCAATTGTTGAATAAGTTGAATTAATGGAATAGTCCCCACAGCCGGTTGTAAAAACTCTTTTTATTTCTCTCGGAGAACAAATATTACCTATCTCATTGAAACCATCTACTAACTTTTGAATATCTTGATTAAAGAAATGTTCTGCTTTCATATCTTTAAACTTATCCCAAATCTGTTCTTGACCTCCGTCTTCATAGAGTGTTGAATTCATTAACATTTCTTCTAGACTTGTTGTGCTAAAAACATTTTTCCCATCAGACGAATTACACATGTCCTTGGTTAAACTTCCATGAACTTCATCTTTAATCCACTTTAACAAAACCAGCACAGAGGCAAAAACCAAATTCATGGCCATGTCTTGCATTCCTTTTGTAAAAGCTTTTTTCAAGTCATTCATTTTGTTGCGACTATTTAAGAAATTTTTAATAGGATCCACTATTCTATCTAAAGCCAGTGTCGCTTCTTTATCTATGTTGTGTGCCTTGTCTTTTCCTCCAGACAACATGCCATCAACAACGCCTTCAGCAACTTCTTGAGAAATTTCAAGCAACTGTGTTACTGGACCATATAGAGTAAGAATACAATCACATATAGCATCGTTTGCCTGATCTTCTGCCCATTTTGCCAATTCATCACTAAAATCATCTGGGGATCTTCCCAATTTCTTTTGCATAAAAGGGTCAGAGCAGTAAAGGCTCGTCAATTTAGAAAGCGCCTTTGCTTGTTCGCCGGCATCATCAGTTTGTGAAAACTTATCCGGATATCTATCCATGGCAACTTTATAGACCATCCCAGTCCTTCCAGTTATTTTTTCCTCAAGTTTTGCAATTGCTAATTCGCCTGGTGCGCCTAGGTCTCTCAAACAGGGGTAAAGCTGCTGGCGTATTTCAGCAATAGGGAGAGTTTTTAAAGTAGTGCCACACAATTCTTTGCGCATAGTGTCGTTATCTATACACTTAAATAAGATAGTTGAAGCTATTTTAATTAGCTCAGATATGGGAATCTTATTTAGCATTTTGTCGTACATCGATGTTAGAGATTGTATTTCAGAAACAACTGCCTGCAACATATTTTCATCTGACGATTCCATATAAGTAACGTTAGAAACGCCGGCAATTAAGTTTTTTACATCCGGGCCGAGGACATGAAGTGGGTCTTGAACATATTTTCCAGTGAATAAAAGATCTTTGAACGCTTGATTTTTTAACTGCTCTCCGATCTTTAAAGTTGTCATCCATCCTTTTTGAAAATCGCTAGCGGCGGCGCCGGAATAAGAAACTTCTGGCTGCGGATGGACATAGGTGTTAACAAAATTTAGCCACGACTGCTCGGTGCCAAACAAATCACCACTTTCTTTATTTGTTGTTTTTAAATAACGAGAGTACCTCCTATTAATTGCCGGCAATAGATAAACAAAATTGTTAATTGTAGCTGAAGTAAAAGGCCCTTCAGACTTCAAAGACTCCAAAGAGGTTCGAAGAGCATATGCATTCATATCAGAGTCATCTTCACACAAACAATCAGCAATTTCACTATATGCAACATATTGTAGTGCAAAATCTTTCGTAAAGCCAAACTGAAATGCTCCATTTGTTTTTTCTAGAGTTTCTAGATTGTCTTTTTTATTATCCAATAATAGACTATTAATTGAATCAGATATTTGGCGAATATTTTCTATTACACAACTGCCCTTAAAAGACACATTAACACCGCTCTCTGCTTCTGCAATGTTTATTTGCGCATCGAATTTGCTTAAAATAGTTTCTAGATTTTTTAGATATGTTTTAAAATCTTTAGCAAATATCATCACCTCGTTGGAAACAGCTGAGTAGTCTATAGATTCATCATCTTTGGGAGGGAGGGAATTTACCCAACTAGCATCAAACATAACTTTAATCCACAAAGTCTGATGTGCGGGATTGCGCGGAAGCATATTCCAAGATTCGACCATGGTCTTGCCTTTTGCTTTTTTATTTTTTGGTATTATTCCAAATTTCTTAGACCAAACATCTAGCTGTTTACTGCCGACCGCTTTATCCAAATCCCTTTTTAGTTTCCCCAGGGCCCACATTTTGCACTTATCAGTAAAATCAGGAGTGCCCAAAAGTGTGCCGGCTTGCCCATATTCTCCAATTTTATATTTTCCGTCGGGCGTGGCGGGAGTAAATTGCTTATATTCTATTAAATTTATATTTTTTGTAATATCTTCAAAAACCAATGGCACCACATAATATTTGCCATCTTTTGACATATGTGTTTTTTGCTTTTGCCACCATTTTGCGACTCCTTCGAATCCAGACTCTTTTTGTGATGAATCGTTAAAAGATGGACCTACGCCATAAGATTTTTTTATTTCACTAATCTTATATGCCCAGCCATAATCCTCTTCAGGGGGAAACATATTAGTGTCTTCCATCTTTTCATAAATTTGTTTTTTGAACTCTTCAAGTGTTGGTTCATAGACATTTTTAGTGGCATGTGCTGCTTCGTCATAATATGTTTCCACCAGCAGTACATGCCCTTTTTCTGGAGAGTTTTTTAAGCTTTTCCATAATTTTTCAATTTCTTTAATTAAAGCCGGTGTTTCAATCATCGTTACCATTGCAAAACCTTTATCCTTTATTCTTACCTAACTTGTATATACGTGCCTACTATTAAGCCAATCTGAACTAAATTTTTGTAACCTTCGTGTTTTAATGCCCGCGTTTCTCATTGTATGCAACATTAGATCTTTTTTGCAGGATAATCCACTGGTTATAGCATCAAAGCCTGCGGAGGTACAATCAAAAGAAACTAAAGTCTCTCCTCCACAAAATGCAGTAGGATTGCCGCTAGCTAACGTTCCTATGCTCATGCCGGTCGGAGAAGGGTGTTTGTGACTCATAAGCGCAGTGTTAAATTTATGTTGAAACATTAAAAAATTATCAACAATACCAGCTAGCTCGTTAATAGTATCAACTATATCATCAAGCGCCTTTAATAAATTATTTCCTTTTGGGATTGGGTGCATTTTATCTTCTGGTACATTGCCACCGGCAATAATATTAATATAGGGAACAGACCTGATTGGTTTATTTTTTGAATTTTTAAGATCTACGCCAGAAACAATCTTCACACTCTCTCTACCTTCAAGTCTTAAGTTATCCGCCTTCAAAACTGCAGCCGATTTTTGTTTTCTGTTACCTATGTTGCCGTCCGGATAACCAAACATGTCATCCACGTTGCATAGCTGAGATAAATAAAGCCTTGATGCATCTTTTGCAGCATTAGGATTCACTGGAACATCTGGCACTTTTCCATCCGCAGTGGCATGAGAAGCCAGGCCGGCGTATATGTCAACAGCAGAGCAGCCAGTTGCGCCTTTTCCGCCGAAACCACCGCCATATTTAAGTTGGGCGCCGCTAGAATGCCTCTCTTCATTCATTCTATCGACACCAATTCTTATACCAGACCCATACGAACCTTCAAAATACATTTCCCCAAAGGGATATTTCGAAATTTCTGGTACGCTGTATTCGTTCGAATCTCCGTCAATACCTGAGACGAGCAGGACAGAGCCCGCATCTAAATTTTTCTCTAGTTGCCTTTCCTGCGGAATTAGTCGAGAATCTCTAACTGGAATTTTCTTATTTGACATAACATAGCTCCTTTTATTTAGGCTCGTTTCTCTTTTCTGGTAACTGCCCTTGATCTGCGTATGGTTGTGCGTATTCTCTCCAACTTTGAGGAGACCTTGGATGTGGGCCTTTCCATGCACATTTATTCTTTTTCAAAATTGCTTGAAGTGCCTTAAATGATCGAGGCACTTTCCTTCCAAGCCTGACGTGGAAGTGATTTTGATGGTTTGGTTCGTGAGCAAATAGGCGTTTAATCCTTTTGAGCATATCCTCGTTGCCACGAAGAGTCCCAAACAATTCATCGAGCCCTACGGGAGGGGGCCCTATAAAGTTTGGATCATAATTTTGGCCTTGAAATATCTCTTGGGCTCGCTTTCTTATACCATTGCAAAATTTTGCACCTTTTTTACTTACCCCAACATAGACCCTGCTCTTAGACATTCCCGCGGTTTGTAATATCATAAGACCCAAGGCAATACATTTATCATAGTCAATAATGGGCCCTGCTTGGTTTTTTGTGGATCCATCATAAAGTTTTTGAAATCCATACTTAAGTTTTGTGCCTGGCTTGGATCTTCTATAGTCGATTGGTAAATTTAAATCTATATCATAGCCGGCACGGTGGCTTGCGTGGCCACCGATTTTATCAATACCGTTGGCCCACTTTGTGCTTATATCCTCAATAAACCACTGAACCTTTGGTTTGCCTGGGGCGGATGAATATGACCCCCCATTTGTAGGATTGAGGCTTGGGTGTGTCCAAATTTCACTTTCTAAAATGTTAAGAATAAACTCTTCAACAATTGCTTTTCCCCACCCTTTATTGTTGTTTCTAAAGCTGTGGGTTATTTTTAATTTTTTATTAAAATCGCTTTTTGCTCCAAAATTCTTTAAGCCTAGAGGGTTTTTATTTTTTCCGGTACAACTTGGAGTTCCCTCATCAAATCCGGAAGATGACTGGCCCTGCTTTCCGGAAAATCTTTTTCTACAGGCTTTCACACAAGCGTTATATTTCTTCTGAAGATAAGTCTTTGCAGTTTGCTTTTTTTTGTTACCTTTTTCGCATTTTATGTTTGGATCAGATAAACTGTATTTGTCTGGTAATATATCTCCGTCAGAATTATATGCATTCCCTTCTGCATCATAAGATACTGGTATATTTTTTGGATTTACTTTTTTTGTAGGATCTGCGGCAGAAACTGGTTTAAACGAAGGGTCTGCTACGGCAGGGCCCGGAGATGCAAGTAGAGATTTTTTTGAAAGCCTTTTTTTCAGGGGCCCGCTGTGTCCTCCTGAAACCCACTCTAAATATAATCCCTCTAGTTGCGATAATTCTGCTTCTTTGTTGCCGTCCATGATCTTTGCGCAACCATTAAACTTAGAATTTTTGCACGGAGAAGAAGATTTGAGTTTTTTAATCTGGTCCCAGGTGCCTTTATTTCCTTTGGTTGATCCGTATACATGAACTTCAAAATTTTCACCCGGCTTAGCTCCTGACAGTTTTTTCTCTTTGAATATTTTTTTAAAAACATTCTTGTAACTATATGTAGAGTCTAAATAATCAATCCTCTGAAGTGGGACGGAACCTCCAATGTTTTGGCTGCTCATTTTATTAATGATACCCTCTACGGAATAATATCCTCCAGAGAACGATTTAAAGTTTATAAATTTAGGATCGCCCTTGTCCCCACCCAGACCTTTTGTCAAGTCTGTTTCTTTTATTATTCCTACAATTTCTTTGTGAAATTCTTCAAAATTTTTATTATTTCCAAAAGTTGCTTTGTCCGAGCCAATTTTAGATTTAAGGTTTAATTGCATCGTAACATACACTACATTTCTTTTTTGAATAGTAACCATGTTGTGTAACTGATCTGTAACTTTTTTACTAAATCCATCTGTCTTCCACCTGTCTGGTGCGGATTCTTTACCTGCTGACAAGCCATGGAAAAAATAAATTAATTCATACTTTTTAGATAAGTCGGCGCCAAGGGGAACAACTATTGCAGTCTTTCCGCTCAACCCTGCGTGCTTTGAATTATATAATAAAATCTTACCTGTAAATTCGGAAAAATGTTGTTGATCCTCCTTTGACATGTTGGAGCCAGGCACGACAACAAGGCTTTTAGGATCGAAGCCTCCTGCAGCTGCAGAGGTGGGCACTTTTCCATCATCTAACCATGTGATCCAATCAAAATCTACGCCAGAGCTAACTCCTCGAAAAATAAAATTTGACCATGGTCCGGACAGCTTTAAAGTTTTTGTTTTGTTGTTATCAACAAACGTCATGCCTGATTTGTGTGATTTTTCATAAGAACTGTCAACTGCTTTTGTATCTCCACTAAACTTTAAATTAGCTAAATAATCTTTCGTAAGAGCCTCGTGTGCCTCCGACATCTTGTCTGGATCTAATTTTGAAGGATCAGCAGTCATCCAATCTACAGTTAATTTTGATGTCTGCCCTATGTAAGAGGCAACCGCTTTTGTCGGAGATTCAGGGCCATTGCTTGATAGATGAAATTCGACTTCCGTGGATTTCGGGTCAATGGCTGCCATGATATCTTTTATGTCACTATCGTGATAATGGTTATCAGGGTGACCTCCGAAATCTGCATGAAATAATTGAATTTTTTGTAATTCTTTTCCAAACTCTTTTAACTGATTTCTTCTAGCTAGGTTTGATATCGCAATGCCTCCATGGCCCATTGCGGCTAAAGTAATAAATTTCACTTTAGCTTTTACATCAGATCCTAAATGCTCCTTCAGTTTCTTATGGACAGTTTTAATCAAAGTTTTGACATTACCTACTCCTTTTGGAGCCGGGCTAGCACTTTTATAAGAAAGTGGCGTCTTATCTTTATATCCGTTTTTTAGTTTTCCTCCAAAACCCCACATGGCCCATTGTCGATCGCCGTACTCGTTTTTAAGAGTTGCGCCTTTAGAAGAGTTGACTCGCGGATAATCGCTTCCCGCGGGGGAAGCTTGCTTGGACCACAACATCTCTGGCATGATAAAAATTATATTCCGGCGGGCGCCGTCAAGTTTATCGCTTTTTCTTGTCATGCTAAACATTGTTTTAGCAATTTTCTCCCACTCTTTCTTATCCTTAGAAAACTTATTCTTATCATGAAAAAAATAAATTAACTCTACATTCTTTTTGACATCAACCCCTTTTGGTATAAAAATTACAGTTGAGCGGCCGGCTCCGTCAATCATCTTAATGTCATCATCAGAGGCGCCGGTGGCTAAACGGCCAAAAATTGTTACACCATCAAAAGGGGAATCGGTACCTTTACCATCTCCATTTTTATCTAATATGTCCTTAAGCCAATTGGGGCTACTAACATTGATTGCTTTTTTTTCTTGATTTCCTTCTCCGGTCGCAACCGGGCGGATTTCATCCAATTTAGAGACATTTTTATTTTTGCCCATACAGTCGCCAACCGAAGCCTGCCCTGTATATCTTTTTCTACATTCATCTATACAGTCTTTTAGGGCCTGCACGTTTGCGTTCGCAGTTTTTGGATCTAGGGGGCCCGCGAAATACATCCTGGTAATTGCGCCCTTATTGGCCAACTCCACCTTTACTAAGTCTCCAGGGCGAGCGCCTTGATTTTGCACAAGCGTATCTAAAGCTTGTATTGTTGGATAACAATCGATTGCAAGTTTATCCTCTTTGCTTTGAAATTTAGGATTTAAATTATTTGGGACCGGAAGCATAAAATGTATTTCTGGGACGCGCACTTTGTAGGTGTTTAATCTATATTTGGCATCTGCTCCCGTTGCACCCTGAATTGCGTCATCTTGCGGTGTACAGTCTCCCGAATACCTATTGTCTGCCCTTAAAAGAATTCCAATAAGTGTTCCGGATGTTTTAAACTTGTTTGGCGAATAAACTTTATCTCGCATCCGGGTCATTTGCGATTGAGGGGATTCTGATTGGAAATCGATACTTTCCTGATCCACGTCATCCGCGTTAAAATCATTGAGATAGCCGGGCTGGATGTCTAAAATTTCAGGCCTAGACATTTATTTATCCCCACTCTGAATTAAATCAAATAATTGCTCTTTATCTTCGTCATTCAACTCAATTGAACTGTCTTTTCTCTTATTTAATATGGCTGCAATTTTTACCAACTGCTCATTTGAGCGCTGCAGCGTCTCTACATATTTTGAAGCAATTAGGCCCAATTGTTTGTGGTTTTCTAAATCAGAAGTCTTTTTCATTTCCAATAAAAGATCCGTCAACAAGGTGCTTGTTACGGATCGATCATCTCTAATATTTTTTATTGACTCTTGAATGTAGTCATTGATGTCCTCTACTCGTCGTCCCATTTCCTTTTAAAATCCCTATACTTAACTCTAATCTTATTAAGTGAGCTAACGACCTGCTTTGTATTCAGGCCAGTAATCTCCCTTATGTATAGGTAAATAGCTTTCTTGTTAAAAATTTCTATATTTTCAGATTCTTCAAAAAGAATCTTTACGGCTTGAATAACTTTTTTGTCATTTGGTCGATTTGCTGCAGTCTCCCAAGTTTCCATATTTTCTCTAAAAAATGACCAAAATTCTCTTTTTATTGCATCTTGCATGGATGTATTATAAATAACCAAAGGGTGGTTGTTGTTTATGTCGGCCTGTGTTGGGGCATGATAATTATCAATTAAGACCTCCCTTCTATATTGTTGAGAGGTTTTCTTGACTTTATGAATAAACCAATTTTTAGTTATAACACTAAAATATGAAAATGCCTTAGAACCTTTATTGGGGTCGTACTTATCCAATATGGTAATAAGCCAATTTTTGCAATCTTCTTTTAAATAATCAATATTGGGCAGATTTGTAAATTTGTAAGTATAGACAATTTTGTCAACCATCTCATCAAAGGCTGGGCCGATTAAATTATTATAAAGTTCATTTCTCGTTTTTGGATCATTAGTTGTACAATATTCAATTATTGCATCTTCATGAATTTTTGTAAAATATTGATTTTTTCTTTTTCGAGCCATATATTAAACATCTTCCTCATCATATTCCTCTTCTGTGTAGTTAACATCATATGCGGCTCTAAAGTTTTTAGACCTCTCAGAAACTGCCTTGGAATGGCGCAAAAGATTATCTAATGTTGAATCGCCAAAAAATCTTTCTAATTTATAAACAATTTCAACATGCTCAGAATATTCTTCTAAATCAATAAACAATCCTTCTAACTCTTCAGATATATTAAGAAATCGTCTTATTAATTGTACCACATACCAAACCAACAGTATGTTAATTACAACAGAAACTCCTAAAAGTATTTCAATCATCTTTTTCCTTTTAGTTCTTCTTTCTGCTGCTTTAGTTGCTCTTTGGAACTATCAATAAATTCCTTCACATGTGAGCCAACTTTCTTTATTTTATCATCTTTATGCTTGGAAAGATTTGCAAAGAAGCTTGGCTTACGATATATATTTTTCGATTTGCATTGGTGACACTCTTCTATTTCTTCTGTCATGCCATGTTTTTCTTTCCACTCATCAGAGCAATCTTCGCATGCATATAGATATATGGGCATTAATTTTCCCTTTTTTCAAATGGGTCGGCAGCTGCTGTGGTACCTGGGCCAGAATTTGTGTGGCGCTCCTCAAACTCATCGCCAAACTTAACAATTGGCGGATTTAACACAACGAGCCCGTCAGGCGAACCTGCCATCTTAAAACCCTCTAACACAGGGATAATATCTGATTGTTCCATAAGGCTTTTCTGAAGAGCCATCATGAGCGCTCCGACTGCCTGTTTTGATAAATTTGTGTGTTGTACTTCTGTCATTGTCATACTCCTTTTATTCTAAGTACTTATAGGATAATATTTTAACATACAGTCCTATATTTTTTTATTTTTTTTAACTCAATAATATTTTTAAAAATCTAACTGAGATAAAGAGTCTTGCCAGCTAGTAAATCTCAAGGCCTTATCATCAATATACGCTACTGCCCTTGGCTTCTCTGCTGTAACTTTAGAAACATATTGTGATAAGTCATGCCTTTTTAGCCACTCCCAAACTAATTCTGTTCCTGTTTTGCCATTCACCAGCCCCCTGTCAGACCTGGCCTTGCAGGTATAAACGATAATTGTATATTTATTTGATATCTCTTTTAGGGCCTCTTTTGCTCCGTCAACCGGCTCATCATATATTGTGCCGTCATGATACCCCTTTGAGCACTTATGAATAACGCCATCAAAATCAATTCCAATATTGATTAATTCATCGGGATAGCTGTGTTTTCTGATCTTACCGCCTTTCCAGTTAAGTTTTTCTAACTCTTCTGGAGTGTTATGATTAATCGGTGGGCAAACCTTTCCGGAGCCATGAGTAAGCTCATAAGTCAAAAGCAATGTTAGAACTTCGGCTGTATGGTAGTAAGATGCCCCCAAGACCACTTGTGTTAAATTACTAATTTCTTCCGGAATTGGCATCGACGTGATCATTGCAGTCTTCATTCCTTGGTCCTCTGCCCACTGAAGAGCTTTTATAATGTCCTTAGAGCGACCAGAAGATGATATCCCCAACACCAAAGACTTCCTCATTTGAGTTTTTGTTTTGGTGGTCGACCTCTGTCTCAGCCAAGAAACCATCCATTGATCAAAATTTGTATCGTTAATTAGCGATGTGGCCACAATTGCAGATCCAGGGCACATCGCGTTCTTAGTCCCATTTGACAGTCTTGTGATATCAACGGCTGCATGATCTGCAATTGCTAAATTTCCGCCGTGACCCAAAACATAAATATCTCCGCATTGATTAAATTTCTCTTGCAAGTCTGACCACTCTTGCGAGTTGACAACTTTTACAAACCTTTCACCAATGTTTTCAAAATCCAACATTATCTTTAATACTCCTATGATATTCTAATAAGGCAACCGTATCCATCCCCAAACACTTTAGACCATAATTTTCATAGCCTTTTAGTTTCTCTTCAACATTATCTGGAATATGGATTGCTCTTTTATCTTCCGATATTATATCATTAAATTTGTCAATATATAAGAGAAAATTTTCATTTTTAAAATCTCCCGGGTGACCTAAACTTAAACTTAGATCATAGGGGCCAATTAAATAATAATCAAAGTTGAAAGACGCAATTGCGCTCAAATTATCAACCGCTTCTTTTGTTTCAATTTGTGGTATGATGATAGGATTGTTACAAATTAAATCTTTTTGCCCCCACTCATTCTGTCTAACTAGACCCAAGCCGCGCTTACCGCGGGGGGCGTAATAACTATAATCAATTATTCTTTCACATTGTTCAGCAGTTTCGATAGTAGAAAAAATTATCCCATCAACACCCGCATCGAGGCAATATCTAATTTGTGTTTTGTTGACTTCTGTCAGGCGCACAAAGCACAACTTTTGTTTTAATTTAATTGCTTGAATGCAAGAAAACAAAGTCTCGTTGTTAAAGCACCCATGTTCTGTGTCAACAACAACGCCTTGAGAATTTAAACACAATAATTCACTAACAAGGGGGGATGGGATTTGTTGCCAAGAGAGCACATTTAACAATTTTACACCAATTCTTTGTTTATGTAAGTTATGACCGAGTGGCCCGGGGCCGGATCGTCAAAATCGACATCGTATATCTCGAAATACTTAGAGATGTGTTCTTTTAGTTTGTCCTTTAGTTCTTTGCCAAGAGTGCCGTGTATTTCTAGGCCCATGGCGCCTATCTTAGATAAATCTTTATCTAAAAGAAAATCGTATTCTGCGCCTTCGATGTCAATTTTCAGATAGTCGATATAATCAATATCAAAAAACCTATACATACCTTCTAGAGAAATTGTATATACATTATGCCATGGCTCGCCGTTGTTGGGGCCCGACGTGGGCGCCGGGTACCAGACGTCGCCGTATTGTTTAGTGAGCATATCTGATACAGTCACGCAACTAACAGATTCTCCATTCCATGCGTGTTTATAAACCTTTATAACTTCTCCGCAGTTTTTTGCTGCAGCCAAATTAAAACAACTTACATTATATGCCATGTCGTCTGATTCATTTATCTCCATAATTCTTTTGAGGGTTTCTCGAAAATTTTGATAACTAGCATCAATGGCAAAAATACTATCAAATTCCATAAAATTGTCCTGCGAAAAGTGACCAACGTTGGAACCCAAATCTATTGCAACATTTCTTGATATTTGCTCTGGGATCAAATATTTTCCATAATAATCCTTCTGATTTTCGGTCCTTGAATTGAAATAAAATTTATTAACATAATGTTCTCGCATTAATACCTCCCTATATAATCTGAACAAATACCGCGGCATTTTAAAATATTCTCATCTGAATAAAAGCCTTCGACAGTTTCCGGCATCACACATATAGAATTTGAAGTAAGTATGCTGCCGGGATATGACCAAACAAAGCCCTTGCTTGTTATTGTGTGTGCATCGATGTCATGCCAAAAATAATGAACTCCAAGATCTATTAGTTTTTGCAGTGCTTGTGTATTTTTTGCGTGACACCATAATAAATCATTGTCAAGAAATTCATCTTTAATTTTATATTGAGGGCCGTCATGACCCAAAAATAATTGCCCAGATTCATACCATACATCAACCTCTACATTATAACCAAGATCAATGGCTTTTTTTACGTACTCTGGGCTATTCTCCATCGATGGGATTGGACCATCAATGTTTCCTCTATGCGCTATTAGAATCATTTTTTTACCACATATGCTGATGGGCAAATATAGTTCAATGTCTTTATTTCAACATCTTTATCTTTAAAGAAGTTATCTACTCCATTTGCTTCAGACCATTTGTGAAATGCATACTCATCAAAAACTACAATTCCGCCCTTGCATACGCGGTCCCAGAGGGCCTCTAGAGCAGCCTCTGTGGGCTCTCCTAGGTCTAGGTCCAAATAGAGCAGAGAAATCCTAAATCCGGGCCTTTCTGAGGCGAATTTAGAGGCTGTGTTTTTAATATCTCCGGCGACTAGCTCGAACTCGTGTTCTTCAAAGCCAAGCTTGGTTATAAATTCTTGAAATAGTTTTTGCTGACCTTCTTCATGATTATAGTTTCTTTCTTTAAAAAGAGTGCTCATGGCCTCTTTATCAATTGATGTAAGGCTTTCAATAAGCTTATCAGAGTTAAAAAAGTCAAATCCGATAACTTTCTTTAAACTATTTGGACAAAGATACCTTTTTAATTTTAAGAAAGTTAAAAGGCCGGTGCCCTTAAAGACCCCACACTCTACAATATCACCAGGGACATTTTTGACTTGATCCATCAAAAGGGTGCGAGCCAATAATTTACCAAAGACTTTTAAGTCATCACTTAAAATAAAGCCATTAAAGTTGTCGTAAAGATCTTGGCTTGTGTCAACTATTTGTAAATCCTTTAGATTCATTTATCACCTTTATAAAATTTATAATAATTTTCTAAATCTTCGGGAGTTCCAAGTCCCCACATTCCATTTTCCATGTGGAAGGTTCTTATCTTTTTACCGTCCTGTATTGCCTCATTAAAAACAGGACAAACATAAAATTCATTATTAACGCGGACGTCTCTATCAATCATTTGTTCCGCATATTTAACATAGTCAGATCCTTTTTTCCAGTAATAAATTCCAGTCGTGGCAATATTACTAATTGGCTTTTTTTCCGCCACTTCCGAAACAAAGCCGCTTTCATCTAACTTTGCAAAGCTCCATTTTGGGTGAGTCGCAGTAAAAGTTAACATCCCCCCATCTACTTCATCAGCCTCCATAGAATACATAAATTCATTGCTGTCCCATTCTAAAAATTGATCTGAATTTGCATACACTAGAGGTTCATCATTGTTAATAAACTCTTTTGCAAGGAGCGTTGTACATGCTGCGCCCTCTGTCATGCCGTCGACTTGAACCACTTCACATCCGGGAGAAATCAAACTCAACAAGTGCTTAAGATTATATTTTTCATAATGCTCTTTTTGTACTACAAAAATATGTTTCGCATCAATATTTAAATTTTCAACGACAACCTGAATCATTGGCTTTCCGTTGACTTCAATAAGAGGCTTTGGAAAGGTATATCCAGCTTTTTGAAATCTAGACCCTGCTCCCGCCATTGGAATTAAGACATTCATTTTTCCTCCTTGCCATTTTGGTTTTTTCTTGTCCTTTTTGTTTGCTCTATCAATAACTTCTTTAATCTTATTATATTCAACATCTTCACTATTTTTAACTGCACATAAATAAGCGCCACTACTTAAAGCCGCTTTCCTTCCGTGGTGAGAATCTTCAATAATTACAGTCTCATCCGGGTCGACCGCGGCTCGAAGCATGCATCGTAGATATATTTCTGTGCTAGGCTTAGGATTGTTGACATCTTGATTAGAATATAAAAAATCAATATGCTCAAAAAAGCCTCTCCTAATAAGCTGCAGCTTAGCTGTTTCGCGAATTGAATTGGTGGCACATGCAATCATATAACCATCAGACCTTAAGCGTCGTAAAATATTTATTATCCTATGGTCTGGTGTGAAATTATCAATTATCTGAATAGTCTTTTCTTGTTTAAGGTTCCAGACTGCATCGTGGAGATCTTCTGGGAGACCTTTAGTTTCTGTAAGCATATTTAGCTTTTTTGAGGTAGAAAGCCCGTCATAGGTCGATAGATGCTCTTCTCTATCAATTATAAAAGCCCCGTTCGAGATACTACCTAAAGCCTCGTTTAAAGCCTGGTAATGGAGTTCTCGCGCATCTACCAACACCCCATCCAAATCAAAAACAACTAATTTGATCATTTTATAAACCTCTCGTTTTCTTTTGTTGGGTGTGTATCAATATTACCAGACTTTCCTAAATCTAGCCAAATATCTCCATCTCTATAACCAACATAATTTTTATCTTTTAAATTTACATTTTTTTCAAAATGATAATATTGTACAAAATTTGGGACTTTTGGGGGGCTCGGTGGATTGTCAATAAAATCTTTAGACCAATCTGTTAGCCAGCCGGAATAAGAAGGTTGTGTTTTCCACGTATCTTTCCATTTCCAATAAAATATCTGAGTTGTATGATACCAGCCTTCATCCCAAAGGTCATTAGATTTAATTTCTAGCCAATCTGAATTACCGCCTTGGTATTCTGATGTGTCTAAAATAAGCGCATCGTGCGCATTTAAAAGCCTGCGGTGCACTATATCTCCAATAAGAGACTTTTCTTTATTGTATATCAGGGCTCGAATATAATAATCCGCCTCTTTATTTCCTGGAGTTAAGAACCTTTCATCCCACATTCCAATATTTTTAACTGCTTCGGGCCTATAGCTGACGATGTTATCTCCCAACTGACCCGTCACGAAAGTATACTTCTGGTGCATTCTTAATAAGTTTTTTGTCCAATCAGGGTGTAGAACAATATCATTTTGCATTGTAACTACAACTTTTGCATCCGGATTATTTAAATCTTTAAATCCATCAATCAGTGCCTCGTTCCAATTCCGCGCAAGATTTCCAGTATCATTGTCAGATCTTGTATTATTATGTATAACATTTACCTTATCAATAAACTCTTCATTCAAAGAAAATTCTGAATGGTTATTAATAATGTTAACCTCTGTATTGCTTACGGAAGAAAAGTCTGTTTTATTAAAGAGAATATCCAAAGTTTTGTTTAAAATCTCGGGCCTCTTGTAGGTTACAATGTAAATTTTTAAATTTTTCATTTTATGATTCTTTCTTTCTCATCTCTGCCACTTCATTTCTAGCTAAATCAATTGAACGTTTAATTGCTTCTATCAACCCCCACACCCAAATATTATCCGCAGGGGCTAAAAACCAATAAGACAACATATCATCAGGAATATCTTCTAATAATGTCATGTTATATGGCACACGAATATCTTGTAATGAATTAATAACATCATCTTTCGTTATATTGCCATTATCAGGATCTGAGTGCACTTCTAGGAAAATTATTGGCTTAAATTTGTTTATAAATTTTTTGGCACCATTTAAAACTAATACTTCAGCGCCTTCGACATCAATTTTTATTGAATCAACTTTATCAAAACTATCTACAAAATCATCCAATGTCGTGGTTTCATATTTTATATCATACGCATCCCTATTCGGCCGATCGGCCTTATGAATTCTACTACTCCCGGCGCCGCCACCGGTGGTTTGGCATACATAGTGCCTTAAGGTTTCTGTTTTATTAGCGCCGTCCGTAACCAATTTTTGATGAACTTCTATAGAAAAGTTAGGATTGCCGGGGCGAGCAAGATCTCCTAACATCGAGAAAAGATTCTCTTCGAATACATCTAAGCGTTCAGATTCTGGTTCGAAAGCGACGATTTTAAATTTATCAAAATACTTTGTAATAGCGTGTGTATAACAGCCTTCGGCGGCGCCGACATCAAAAAATACTATATCGTTTTGATTTTTTGACGCCGCATGCAAATAATCAAAAAACATGTGGTACATCAGCTCGGGCACGTGCGCGGGATCGTGAAGCCATTTAGATGCCTCGCGGAATTCTTGTATTTTAAGTTTCTTTTGTGCCTCAGAAAATATTGTTTTATTTTCGTCATCAAAAATACTTCTATTTACTGTTAAGTGTTTCATCTTTTCACCTCCCTCAAAGCCAATTCCCAATCTTCTTCCGTGTCTATATCCATATTGTGTGGCTTGCAAATTGGATAAAAATATGGATTTTTACCAACCCTGCCGCCCGTTGACATTATCACAGATGGCTCAAATATATAAAATGCTGAATTTTCTTCATAAACAATTGGTAAGTCCTGAGTCTGCTCTAATTTTAAGGGATTATGGTTAATGGGGCAAAACCCATAATCTTCTTTTCTCCAAAATCTAGATTGGTGGGAATTACAAGAAACGACAGAATCATGATTTTCCATGTGCTTATATGCTTCTTTAATCAAGTTTGCATCCAAAAAAGGGCTAGTAACGTGCAATTGCACTATTGGGTCTATAATACCATACTTGGTAATAAAATTTTTAATTAAATCACAAACAGAAACTTCATGACCCAAAAGATCGGGGTTTCTTTTATATGCGATCACATTAGAAAACCTAATATCTTTTTTTAATTGTCGCAAGACCTCTTCACTATCTGTATCGACATAGACTTCAAAATCAGAATATTTTAATAAAGAGTGCTTATATAGGGGCTCTCCATTAAATATTCTAAAATTCTTTCGAAGAACTCTCTGTGAAGAATCCTTTATCGGAACAAATATTTTCATATGTGTTATACCTCAGATATGGCTTTTTTAATAATATCACAGCCAATTTTTGCATCTTCTGAAGTTATAGCCAGGTTTGGTCTCAGGCGAATAGATTTAAGTCCGGTAGAGTTACATATCATCCCCGCGTCTCGTGAAATTTGCATGAAACGGTCCCTAGTTTCTTGATCTTTCAAATCAAAACCAATAATCAGCCCAATAGATCTCAAGTTATCTATTCCGGGCACACCAGACAAAAGGGATTTTATTTGCTCCCCCCTTTCTTTCACATTATCTAAAATATTGTGTTTTTTATAGGCGCCAACAATATGCTTACATCTAATCATATCAATTGTGTCAGAGTTCCAAGTTACCTCTAGTCGACTCACGTTCTTCGGATGAAAGATATCATTTAATTTTTCAACACACATTAAACCAGAGACTTGTGTTTTTTTACCAAACAAAACCATATCAGGAACAATATCCAAATTTTGATAATACCACAATGTTCCAGTTGCTCCAAATCCAATCTGTATTTCGTCAAAGATTAGGGGCACATCATATTTATCACATAACTCCCTTAGCTTGTTAAAAAATTCTGGCTCGTGATGAATATCTCCGGCTGTACATTGTATTGGCTCCACCATTATACAAGTTACAGGTTTTTTTATCCATGGGTTAGAAAGATAGTTCTCTACCTCTTTCAAATCATAAGAACACTTAGTAGAAAATATTTCTGGGAGCCCTTTCAAACGTATCAAAGATGATGAAAATCTATCTGTTATGAAGCCGCCATAACTGTTTACCCCGTGAAAACTATTTCGAAATGATAAAACATTTGGCACATGATAGTTTTTATAATGCAGGCACGTTTTAATTGCCGCCTCTACAGCGAGGGCGCCGGTAGAACAGTAATGAAAATTTGAGAAGATGCCGTCATTACAAAATTCAGAAAATTCTTTATCAAAATCTTCAGTCTCCTGAGATATAAATTCACAATTTGTAACTTTAACATGAGAAGTTCTTGCAATATCATCTAAAAATTCTCTTGTTTTGAAGGCTTCGTGATTGTAGCCCAGCGGAAGCGAAGCATACATTCCAAAAAAATCTAAGTAATGTTTATTAGTATTTTTATCATAAACATACGATCCTTTGCTTTTTTCGAAATCAATCTTAATATTAAAGATGCTTCCTCTCGCTATGTTACTCATTGCTGTGCTCTCCGTCTGGATAGGTGTGCACAACGTCATCGCGGCTAATGGCTAATCTAGTTGCTTGTTTGTCTCCGCATGCTGTTATTTTATGTATAACACCTTTGGGAATAAACACAAAATCGTCCTTCTTGACTATAGAGACATCACCATCGATTTCCCATTCCCACTCGCCTTCAACAATATACCACCACTCATTCCAGTCTGGGTGATAGTGCCTTCGATTTCCTTCACCGGGCATTTGTGTAATCAGAGTGGCACTATTATTTTCAGTATTTATGACCCTATGACACCAGCTAGAATCAGTGCTGTTATTCTCTAAAATATCTTTGAGGTTGATAATTTTTTGATTAGCTAAATTATAGCTCGAATCCCTCACTCCATCTTTAGATAAAATTTGGGGAACGTCAACCTCAGAATGCTCCTCTCCATAATATTTTACAGCATATTGTTTGTTTTTATTCATGCTTCTGGCTACGCTCTCAGCCAATTGAAATTCTTCTTCGTTGTCAATATCAATGGTTGAATAGCCTTTGAGAGTAAAATACTCTATTTTTCCATCACCGCCATGATAAGCAGCGCCATATTTTTTCATATTTTCTAAATAATTTGTTTTTCTCCATCCCATAAGCGAGCAGCCATAAGCTTTAATTGGCTCTAGGGTTTGTGAGGGGGGAGTCTCTTTCTTTTGTACAAAATTAATAGGCTGCTTTTTATATACAGCCTCAATTCTAACATCCACCATGGAAATTAAAGTGTCTAAGCCATCATAAACAAAGGTTCGAACAAATTCTTTAATTTCATCAGAAGAAATAAAAGGAGAAGTAGGTAAAACTTGGATAACAATATCGCCGCCAACATTTTTGAAAAAATCTTCTGTCCACAAATCATTACTAGCAGTGTCTGTTGTGAACTTTTCTGGTCTTTTATAAAAGTTTACGCCTGCATCGTTTGCCAGCTTTTCAATAATCTCTGACTCTGAATTAATCCAAATCTCGTCAAAACAATCTGCTTCTTTAACCGCATCAATTGCGTATTGTATAAGGGGCTTCCCATTTAAAAGGCGTATATTTTTTTTAGGTATTCTTTTGCTACCCATTCTCGCCGGAATCATTGCAATTATTTTTGACATATTTCTCCTATTGTGTTTCATGTAATATTTTTGGAAGTTTTTTAAACATATCTATTCTTTTAGATAAACTTTCAGAATACAGCCCTGGTCGGGCCTCTTCATCAAAATTAAATCTCGGATCTTTTTCTAATACATTTTTACAATGCATCATTTGAGAAAGCTGATCATGTAATATTTTATCAGGACCCAAGTAAGCCCCGTCATGACCTTGAGCTTTTATGTAAGCAGGATTATATTTATCTTCTATCCCCCTCACGACTCCAAAATTATAAAAATCTGCGCCAAAAACTGCCAACTCTTTTAGTGGGCAACTTAATAGCACGTTTAGTGATCCATATCCAGAGTTAAAGTTTCCAGAATATTCTGTGTAGAGGCCAGACTCAATTTTTTCAATATGAGGCTTTGCATACACTTCCCAGTACAAAGCCCACCTTTCCCACGTATCATCTTCATTTTTTAGATGAGCTAATGGAACTCCATATTTTTTTAAATATCGATTGTATTCTGAGACCACAGACTGCCAATTTCCATAATGAAAAGTTTCGTCTCTATAGTTTGGGGTTACCTCGCGAGCTACAGTATCATTGCATATAATAAATTTAGGATATCGCTCTTCCGGGGTTGCTTCCAAATATTTAGCAACTTTTGGACTATAAGAAGAATTTAAGCAGCTTTGAATAATGTCCGTTCTGCTTCCAAAATCATCAACGTCCCAAATTTCCGGCTGGATTCTTACAACAACATCATAGCTGTCAATCAGCTTTCCTTTGCCTTTTCCATTCAAATACGGCGCGGGGCCCACAAAAGCAACTCTTTTACCGCTTAAGTATTCATGTAAAAGAGGATTAGTTTGCGCATTTTTTATAAAGAGGGCCGGATTGTTTTCCATTTTTTGAAAAATCTCAACACACTCATTGCTTGTTATATTACGAAAATCGATTAAATTATTAATCTTTTCTGTAATGGCCGGCCATGGGTCAAATTTAGTCTTCAAGTCCTCAAAAGAAACATTGTTCCTCAAGTAATTTTCAATATCACTTAGTACGCTATCATTAATTTCAGCATATTTCTTTTCAACTGGAAGCTCTATGTTAATAAAGTGCTCGTGACTTAAGTCAAAAAATTGTTCTATTTTTTTGACATTAAAATAATTTACGGTGCGTGGAGATTTTATTGGATCTGGTGTTCTTTGCTTAAACAACCCAACCATTGAATTTTTAATACACAGAGAATCTTTTTTTTCTAATTCATTTAGAGTATAAGAATCAATTAAATTTGTTTTTTTAAATGCAGGTCGTAACCATCTCCACATTTGATCCATTTTGTATTTTGCAAACGCACCATCTTTATTATAATCCGCGCTTTCATCACTATAGCCATTGTCATATAACATTTTGTGACTGCACACAACATGTCTAAGAAATGGAATCTCTTGAATGTTAAACATGTGACAAGAGTCAATATCTACACCAAAGTTAGTTGTCATGGGGAAAAACCATTTCATTAAGCTATGGTGCACAATTTTTAAGCCAACATGAGTGAAGGGGATACAAGAATAGTCCCTACTATTTTTATACGCCTCATCCCTAGCGTAGGGCGTCTCTAAGTTGTTTCCAGGGTAATAGGTTAGGACGGCCGGCTCGAAGGCTCCAAGGTCCTCCAAGATCTGATCTAAGGCATTTAAATTTCTTTGCGGCCTTAAAACATAATCATAGTCTATGAAGGCATAATATTCATAATTCTTGGGAACATCCGCAGCTAACACATTCCTGGTATCTGCCCACTTTGTATCTGGGCAAAATTTTAGCCCCTCTTTGTGAGGAGCATCATGAGTTACAAAATAAAAATCACATTCTTCTTTATCTCTAAAAAGCTCAACATGATTTGGATTTGGATTTTCTGGTGTTACCTGAAGCACGCAGAGTCTCTTGCTCACAGCTCTCTCTCCCAGCGCTCAATCATTTCATCCAACATTGTTTCAAAAGTATATTCCGGCTTCCATCCCAAAATATCTCTAGCTTTTGAAGAATCCCCTTTAAGGTATTTTAGTTCTTCTGGTCTCATAAATTTAGGATTCTGAGTTACATAATCTCTATAATCCATATCTAAAGCCTTAAAAACATATTCACACAAATCTCTTACAGAGTGAGTGCGACCAGTTGCAACAATCCATTCTTCTGGTTTTTCATAATTCACAATTGCATGCATCGCACGAACATAATCTTTTGAATGACCCCAGTCTCGATATGAGTCTAAATTTCCAAGCTCTAGCTTGTCCTTTAATCCCTTTTTAATCTCGACAGCCGTCTTTACAACTTTATTTGTAACAAAATTTGAGCCTCTGCGAGGGCTCTCATGGTTAAAAAGAATACCATTGCAGGCATGCAACTTATAAGCATGCCTATAGTGCCTTACTAAATTGTAGGCCATTAATTTTGCGCACCCATATGGGCTCACAGGGTTCATGGGTGTAGTCATTCTTTGTATACCGTCATCATCAACAGAATTTCCAAACATTTCAGAAGAACTGGCTTGGTAAAATTTAGCTTCCGGGCATGTTGTTCTGTAGATCTCCAACATGTTTAAGACGCCTAAGCCATTCGTTTGTATTGTGAACGAAGGCATATCAAAGCTAATCCTAACATGGCTCATTGCGCCCAAATTATAGATTTCATCCGGCTTTACTTCTCCCATAATTCTAGCGAGAGAAGGGTAATCCAAAAGATCACCATAAAAAGTTGTAATGTTTTTATTTACATGTTTGAGGCGACTATCTTGATTTTCAGCCACAGAATGCCTTCTGGCGATGCCATAAACATCATAATTCAAAGACAGTAAATATTCTGATAGATAACTGCCGTCTTGACCAGTTATTCCTGTTATTAGTGCTTTCTTTTTCAACTTAAATCACCTGCCTCTACTAGTGTCTTGTTTTTATAGTCGCCAAATTTTCGTTTATAAATTGTCTTCCCATTATCGGGGCTTTCATAGATGAAGACGTTCTCTTTGCCAGTTGTTGGGTTTGGGGGCCCTTCAGTGCGAGTAATTACACAAGGTCTTGTGTTATTAACAATTTTAAATTCTTCATAAATTTTATCAAACTTATCCTCTCTTTTTAATAAAAAGAATGGTTCATTATCTACAACGTGCCAAAGTTCATACATTTTTAAATACTCTCATTTTTGTTAAATCTGGCCAATCTGATATTGCCCACTGCTTCGGAGGTGTCTTAATGGCTTCCGGAAGTTTTTGTAAACCCAGATTTGCAGTCTCTGGAGTCATATAATAGTGGTATCCAATCGATTCAATATCTTGATCGCGCCATGGTATACTTGGTAGTCTACCATCATATGACATTTTTTTTAACTCTTTTGCAGCTTCTTTGTCATCTAACAGTATTATGCCGCCGCGGCCTAGGCTCAAGTGCTTTCTAAATTGAAAACTAACACTCATGAAAGTGCCTGGTATATAACTATCCTTTTTCCATAACACAGCAGCATCAACAACGCTTGGTGTTAAATAATAGTAGTCTTTCCAATCCTCTTCTCTCCATTCCAAATATATATTCAATTTGTCAGCTAAAAAAGGTATCGATATGTAAGTGTTTTTCGGGACAGATATTCTATTTGCACTTGTATATCTTAAACACAATTCAACACCATGGGTGCAGCAGTCGACAGCGACGGCATATGGCGAACCAAAAAAATCAGCTATTTCTTTTTCAAACCTTTCAATGGACTCAAAACTCATTTATCACACTCCACATTTAAACTAATCAAGGTGCCGTTTTCTTTATCCATGTGGGGCAAGTATGCCTGCGAATGATCATCAAAAGAAGAATGTTCTGTAGATCTCCAATCATATTTTCTTATATTAGAAAAACCACAAGATTCTAAAAGAGTCTTAAGATTTTTATAATCATATACTGTTTTATGATAAATGATATCATCACGCATCTTCATCCTGCCATATAGAGGCCCCAGAAAACAGTCTAAAGGGTGACCATTCATATAAAGCTCTGCCATTTTGCCAAAATTCGGTACTGCAACTCTAAGAATGCCATCTTTTTTAAGCACCCTTCTCCATTCGTTCAACAAGGCATCAATATCATCTTTATCAACATATTCAATAACATGAGATGCATATATTAAATTGACACTCTCGTTTTCATATGGAAGTTTGAAAATATTATTATGATCTATGTGATCATAATCTCCACCATCAATATGAACCCATTCAGGCCCGAAATCTCTCCAGCCGCAGCCCATATTAATTTTCATCTTCAATAAATTCCTTATCTAATGCCTGCCCGTAGTAAGGGCCCGTCTTATATTCAAAAACCAACGTATCGTCTTCTAAAATTTCATAATTATGGCCACCAAATAGGGTTATTGAACAGTCGCCCTGCTTTAGTATTTCTTCAGATAAGACACTATCATCTAAATCATAAAATATAGCTTTAACTTTTCCACGAGAAACAAACCACGACTCTTGGGCTATGGCAGTTTCTGGAACGTTTTTATAAATGTGCTTATGTGGCTTAAAGGTCTTTCCTTTCGACATTTTAAGGACAGCTAGCTGAAGATATTGATCACCGTCAACAACATCTACTCTAGAAAATTCTTCATCACTTTGCCGACAAACTATGTGCATCGTTTTTTCAGGATCAACTAAAGAATTAATTTTTTTGATTTTCACAGCCCAAGTTCCTTCTTCAAGTCTGCTCTACGGAAACATGTTAGTGTGGTTGTAGTGCTGCAGTTGACAATCTCTATGCCACTCTTTTCAGCGCGCTGAGATAATATATTCCAAGTAGGGGCGTGAAATTCAGTACCACGTGGTATGTTATATTCATCACCTTCTTGTTGATAATCATCAAACCAATAATTTGGATTTTTTTCAGGAGTCTTGCCAATTCTTAGTTTTACACCTTCTTGTTCGGTTTCGGGTAAAAATTCAACGTAGCTACAATCTACGCCAACAAGAATAATCTTTTCATAGCCCATACATATCGCTGTTTGTGATGCATTTGCTCCGGAAGACCCTCCGTCATTAAAGTAATAAAAATCTGCTTCATCTTGCGGCAATTTTTCTGATGAGCCATATGGAAGCAGCCAGACTTTTTGTACTTTTGGAGATTCGTGCAATTGCTCTAAAAAGAAATACCGATCAATTGGCGACGTCTCAACTAGATTTTTAAAATTTTCGCGATGAGAATTGGTGACGATATAATCAAAACATCCAAAATATTTTGGATACCAATTCATTCTTTTGTATGCCCTATATGCAGAATTCAATCCGTATGTATCAAACTCTTTTAACATATCAAAGTCAACATCTTTTAACGAAGGGCCGTTGCCCATTACAATAACAGTTTTTTTACTCATTTAAAATTCTTTCTACCTTTTCCCAAAAATATTCTTTTCTACTGTCTAGATAATCAAAGATTTCTTCTTGTGGTTTTAAAAACCAATCTTCAGATATGTGCTGAATATTTTCATTTAATAATAATTTACACCCTAGCAGCTTAGCTTCAATAACCAAGCGAGGGCACGTGTCTTTCCCAATTGGTAAAAATATTAGCCCCTCGGACTCGGAGAGCAATCTTAACATGTCATATCTAGGCAACCCTGAAACCAACTTGTAGGACAAATTATCTTTCTTGGCTGCAGCAAGACAGCCAATTCTATTCTTTATAGGAAAATCTGAATTTAAAATAACATAATCGCTTGTCTTTTCTTTTTTTAGTTTATGTAAGGCTCTCATAAACAGCGTATCCCTCTTTGAGAACGTCGACGAAAGCACTTCGCTATTTTTATGATCTCCAAGAAAGTTAAAGCGATCTTCATAAAACAGCTTTTGTTTCTCGCTCATCCACCAGAGCAAAGAAGATTTATGAAGGAATAAGGCAACTTCTTTGCCGTATCTAACTTCATTGCAATCACAGTCTTTACCTGTTGCCAGCTTGTGTATGTCTGCCGATCGGTATCGGCAATATTTATAATCATATTCAAAAACGCTATATTTTATGCCCTTTTTTACAAAGGAGATAATAAGCTCTCTTGGAAGTTCATAAAAATTACCAAATATCCAAAAATCGTTCTTGTACTTTTCAATAGATTTTTTATTAACTTTGAAACTTTCTATCCTGATCACGTCACAAGGAGACATCTCCAAGATAGACTCCAAAGAAAGTTCAGCGCCTCCCTGGAAACGATCGGCAAAAGCATCAGATACCGCAATGATTCTTTTATTAAGCATGCCTAAACCATACTATCAAACATATCGTCAAACTCATCATCTGATATTACTTCGGAATGGTTTGGTATTAATTGGTCTAATAGCAGATCATATTGCTTTTCTTGTTCAAATTCTTTGCACACCCACTTTTGCAAGTCCTTAGCATGCTTTTTGAATCTACCATATTCTTTATAAACTTCGCGAAGGTTCATTTTATAAGATCCTTGCTGCGGATAGCACCACATAGAGTCTTTTTGTAGTACCCCTTCCCAAACTGCATGCTCTGGAATCGGAGCGATATCGTATTTGACTCTTGCAAAGTGAGGTTTCATTTTTTGTTTTTTAGATTTTTTATCCTTCTTGGGTGCAAAAAGAAAATCAACGTGGCCGCTCCATTCAGGCGCAATCACTGGAAGACCCGAATATGCAGCCTCGAAGAGGGGAAGGCCGAAACCTTCACCATGGGTTAAGGAAACTAATGCTTTAATTTTTGGATGAACATACAAGGAGTGCATTTCTTGATCTGACATATCTCCATGTAAAAGATATATTTTACATTTTCTATTTTCATATTGTTTTAGAAAATTATCTAAAGCTGTCTTAATATTGTGCCTATCTGCAATAGAATTTCCCGCTTCAAAAGTTTTCACAACTAAGCCAACATCTGGATTATCAATAAATTCTTCAATAAACCAGCCAACTGTATTGTGTAAATTTTTTCTAGGGCCCCATTGCGCAACAGTTAAAAAATTAAACTCTGTTTCTAGGTTTAAATTTAAATCACTTTTTTCAAACTGCTTTACAGGATAATGCACGACATTAAGATCGTCAGGGCGTTCCAGCCTTAAGACAACTTTTTGACCAGTTCCATCTTTCAGGACGCCCTCATATGCTGTTTTCGAAAAAATGTCCTTTGAGTGATTCGACACTGTAATTATGCGATGCATTGAGTTTGCTTTTTCTAGCCAAACGGGTGCGACCTTAGTTGTTTCAATTCCCGCTGTCACTCCAACATTAACTGGCGCCATGGGTTGCCATTCGTTTGGTATCGTGACTTGAACGCTCATATCATAAAGAATCTGATTTTCTTGCGTTTGTGTTCTTTGATATAAGGCAGTTTTTTTAATCATTTCATCAAGCCACCTTCTCTCTTCGTCGTCTTCATAGATCCAACCACAATTTCCCCATGGAACTGGAAATACATAAATATCATATATGTGTTCTACTTTTCTAAGGGCGCGCAAAACAAATCTTGCATGTTCTCCATAGCCAGACCTTGTTAAGACTGGCCCTCTTACAATTATTTTTTTCTTCATTATAGTTCCTTTAATTCCCATGTTTTATATCCACGACGAGTGTCCCATGAGCCCATTTCTTCGTGGATGGTGGTTAGTGTTTTTTCCCATGTTTTACAAAAATTCTCAAAATTATAATTTTTCATGGTGTGCTCGCGCCCCTTTCTTCCTAGTTCTTCTCTTTCCTCCTTAGACATGTTGTATAACTTTAGCATAGCATCTACAACATCCTTTCCAGAGACTCGATCTTCATAAATATATGGAATATCTTGGGATCCAATAATTGCTTTTGATGCCGGCTCAAGTCCAACGCCAAACCACTCTTTACCATCTGTAACTTGTTCCTGTAGGCCTCCTGTCATGGTGACAATGATTGGAGTCTCACACGATAGTGACTCCAAAGTGCCCAAGCCAAAACCTTCTGCGTCGGCCACATTAATAGTGCAGTCTGCCATGTTGTACATATAAGATAATATATGTGGTTCCACTTTTGATCTAGAAAATAAAACCTGACCATCTGCAAGGCCTAAATTATTAACAATGGCCTCCAAGTCTTGACCATGCACATCTTTAGTGTCTGTGTGCATTATTAATGTTGCCTTGTCGTGGCCCACCTTGTCCAAAAAGTCTTTAAACCAAAAAATTAGTGAGCCACTCTGCTTTCTTCTTGCGTTTCTGTTGTTCCAAAAAATAATAAATTTATTTTCATCATAATTATCGCCAAAAGAATTTTTCGAAAAATTAGAAATTTCTTCCTTGTCGTGCTTCATAAACACTTCAGAATTTACAGCATGAGGTATATACAAAGATTTAACATCCGGTGCCACTGTTTTTACAATATCATCTGTAACTTTGGATATTGTAGCAATAAAATCATTTGATTCGTAATGTTTTTTATTATAAAGGGGGTAGGGCTTATTGTCCCACACATGATAATAGATCATTGGGCAAAGGGGCCGAATTTCATTTTCCATATCCCAGAGCCATTTCCAAAATCGAGGATCTGTCATAAACCAAACCATATCTGGCTTTTCTTGTCTTATGATCGACCTCAACAAGTCTTGATTTCCATAGCCGTCGACCGGAAGAGTAATCCAATCATCCCCATGTTCTTCTGTTTTTATGGGCTGATAGTTATGGTGCTTCATCGCCCCACCTAAACTAAAAAATTTAAATTTCTCAGTTTTAAGGAGAGCTTCGATAATATATCGAGTTTGTGTGCCAACGCCCGAAGGAGCGAATGGCATATCACTAATTGTTATAACTTTAATTTTTTCCAAAGTAACCTCTTATTTGCAGTGTTCTGTTTTATAAAACTCGCACGTACCAAATTTTCCATGACACGTTAAACGATTCTTAATGTGTTTCTTGTTGTCTATATTATAGAGAGCCTTGTTTAATAATTTAAGTGCATTTTGAGTTTTTTTATTTCCACTAGTGGCTTTAAATAATTCAACATTGTTAGATTTTGCTGTTCTCTTAAGGAGAGCAAAGTGTGTCTCCAATTTTTCTGGATCTATTTCATGCTTAATAGCGAAAAAATGTTTATATAGGGTCAATTGGTACGTGGTCATCTTTTCAGACTTTCTTCTAGTGTCCCAACCCCAAGAGCAGGTTTTCCAATCGATAATGTGATATTTATCGTCATGTGGAGTCTTTACTAC
>Ga0163180_10000040_pt1 | contig 67594 bp, 100 predicted proteins | sample AtlANTMetagenome_2_FD_109647 | JGI IMG/M metagenome (GOLD analysis project Ga0163180, IMG submission 109647) | Marine eukaryotic phytoplankton communities from the Atlantic Ocean - Atlantic ANT 4 Metagenome | ecosystem: Environmental > Aquatic > Marine > Oceanic | place: North Atlantic Ocean...
AAAAATTATTTATCCCTATTTCGCGCGAGGCGAAGCCTTTTGAGACCCCTTTAGACTGTGGATACGTGATTTACTTAGGAAGAACGTGGCTGAAATCAGTAGAGAAGAATTTGATAGGCGTTTTAGGCCTGCAGAATACGCAAAAAGAAAAAGTTTAGGACTTTACGGGAACACAGAAAGACGTCAAACAAGGAATGACCCCGGAATGCCTGTCGCTCGTCCAGGTTCTAGTCCTGTTTATAACCCAAATACAGATAATTCTGGAGTTTCCCCTGAGCAATTCGGATACTCAGCTGAAGAAATGCAGGCAGATTTAGATGATCAAGCCAATAGACGTGCAGCAGACACAGAATCGCAGGTATACGGTAATCGACCTCGCTATAAATCAAAAGAAAACGCTCGTAAGGCTGCAAATAGAGCCGCAAAGAATCGTAATTACGCTTGGGGAGAGCAATGGGGGGCGAATTTCAGAGAGCAAGACGCAAAATTCGCTCAGGCCAAAGCCACTGAAGATGCAATTGAAGATTTGAACAGGACAGGGAGAGAAGCAGTCAACTATGCGGCAGATCCTTCTGAAATAGGAGACGCTTACAGGAATTCTGTTGCTGACCTATCTCCTGAACAGGCCAAGGTTAAGGCTACATATCTTGGATTAGGCTTCTCAGAAGCAGACGCTGACCGCTTTGCACGTGGGGATGGTTCTAAGAGTCGAAGAGATATGACTAAAAAAGAACGTAGAGAGTCAAGAACAGGGGTAACTGCGTCTCCTGAATTTGGAGAAATAACTCCAGACATTACTTTGACGCGAAAGGAAGTGAAGGATATGTTAAAAGGTGCAGGTGTCAAGACTCCTGAACAATTTGATTATTGGCGTAAAAACGTTGCAACTCAACAAGAACTTGAATTGTTAGATCAAGCTAAAAGGAATTTGTTAGGAGATAAGATGGTAGCTCAAGACAATAAAAAACTACAGGCAGAGAGTGGACAGGTTGATCCTAAAAAAGCTAAGGGTGGATTGAATATCCCAGGTAAAACTGCGCGAGGTGGTGGACCTGTTGAAAAATTTTTAATACCAATGTTAATGGCTCCCGCGACAGAGGAATTCACAGATCCTCAGACAGGAGTTACAACAAAGCAGCCTGCTACTTATTTAGTGCCTAAGAAGGTGCGTGATGAAGTAAGAATGTTCCCTCAATTCGATGCAGACGCTGTTAATCTACGTTTCTTAGACCCTACAGCAGAAGTCAGTCCAGCACTTGCAGAAAAATATGGCTTATATAAGGCATTAGATCATCAAGAATATAATCGTGACTACAGGGGAGATACTAATGATGTAAGGAGTAAAGCCTTTAATACTCCTCGAGCAGATGTAGGGGTTAACGATCCATCAATGCTCAACATAGGGGCAACAACTGGAAAGGTTCGTCCTATGAGAGTAGGAGAAGCTTTAAGTGCTTTAGCCTATAGAGCTCGTACAGATTTAGTCAAATTACGAGGTCAAGCATATCAAGACCCAGTAACAGGCAGGACTATCCCAGCAGAGTTTTACGAAGTAGCAGGTGGGGACATCAATGATCCTAATAGTGCTCCAGCTCGTGTATTCCAAAGAACAGGTCAAGCTCAAGATGTAGAAATATTTGACCTACTGGAAAGCAGAAGGACAGCAGGTCTTACACCAGCTGAAATAGACGCTGGTATTGAAGTTTTCCGTCGGGGTGGAAATTTTATGTATGCCGATACAGGTATGCAGCAAATACAAAATTTCTTAGAAGACCTTACAGGCGAAAGGTTATTAGTTAACGAGCGTATGGGCAAAATAGATTGGGGAATTAAAGACTTGCAGTCTGGTCTAGTTGGTTCTGTCAGCCCTGGGGCAATGAGACAATCTCAAGGTTCTTCAAAGTATCCATCTCCAGTTGCTGGTTTAATGAAATTATTCCATGACGCTGGAAGAATAGGAGATGATCCAACGAATCCAGGCTTGTACGCAGATCCAAGAACAGTACAAGCAGTTGCTGCTATGCCTGCTCAGTCCGAAAACCTATCTTTCCTCGATCAGTCAATGCTCACCTCTGATGCTGCAGTAAGGAAAGAACTTGCAGGAATGTCAGGCTTCGTGAAGGGATACACTCCTGAAGTTGCAGCTGCAATGAAAGCAACTAATCAGTTCTTCGCTCAAGGCGTTGAACGACAGTTAGCTTCTGAAAATCCTGCAGATCAACTCATGGCTCGACAAGCTATTGCTAAATTCAGAGCTAAGAGGGGTATATAGTCATGGCTTGCGGATCAAGTTGCGGTTGCGACCCTTGTAAAGGTAAAGAAGAAGCGAGAGAAAGGGCAATGGCTTATAAAGCTCAGAAAGCAACCAAGAAAAACGATTAAGATAGGTAAAACACTGATATTCGAGTGGCTTTTAATAACAGCAAGGTCGATACGGCTACAGCAATTCGGATGGCTTTGTTGACGAAGGAGCAATTAGGCGAAAAACCTGTTCATGGTTTAACTGGTGGAGGTGCTGTAACTCCTTTTGCAGGAGAAGCTTTATCAAATATCAATAATTTAGGTGCTCAAGGTGAATTTGCTCGACTGCTACAGGACCCGACGATAGCGCCAGCTATCTTGCAAAACGAACAACGCAAAAACAATAGCGATTTCGGTTCTATGGGGATGTACGCATAATGGCTGTTCGATACGCTAGTGCAGTTCTTCCGGCACTACAGTCACTTTTTAAATATTTAGTCCCTTCGGGAAGGAATCGCGCACTCAACCTAGCTTTACGTTACGGACCTGAGCTTGGATACAGTGGATATGCGATGGCGTTGGCCCCAGAAGGCACTTCCTTCGGGCAGAGGTTAGGTATCGGAGCGGAAGATTTAGCTATTGGCCTTGGAAGTTCGATTGGTGGACAAGTATTAGGTGGTGTGGGAGGTAGAGCAAGAGAAGTTAATAGGTTGAGAAAGCTTGGAATAATGAAAAAAGGTCAAACTTTAGAGCAATACAGGCCAGATAAAGGGCGTTTCCCTGTAGAAGGCTTTACAGAGAAGGTTTCAGGTTTAGATGCGAAGAAAATGATGTTGGATCCTTATATAACAGGTGGTGACATACTTGGATCCATGATCGGAAACATTACATTGCCTAGAAGAAAGCTCAACGAAGCTTACGAACAGGCAGCATTAAGACAAGATCCAAATGCAGCTCCGACTGATGATCTTGCGATGTTCTTAGCTCAGATGCAAACAGGTCCTTCTATGGCAATGGCTCCTTACGGTAACTACGGAATCCCTAATTATGTGGCAATGATGGGAGGTCGCTAATGGCTGAGACAGGATTCTTCGATGTACCTACTTTTCAACAGCGTTGGGGTTCTTCCCCTGCTAATTTTGACCGTCAATTAAAATATTTATCCAATCTTTACGAGAACACGCCTGTAGAGGCGATGATTAATAGTTCTCCAGCAACTAATGCTATAAGGAATTATCTCCCTGAATGGGCTGGTGGTTATAGTCAAGAATTTAAAGACTTTATCTCTGAAGCCAGAAAGAATGATCCTGCTCTTAGGAGATATACAGCTGAGCCTAATAAGTATCCGGTAGACAATAAATATATCCGAGGTGTTCAGGAAACATCAGAAGCAACGTTCGGACGTAAGTTAGGCAGTGCCACAGGTACTTTGGCTGCGGATATAGCTCAAGATGGTGCAAGGAATATTTGGTGGTTTTTAAATGCTCCTCAAGCTTTAACTCAGATTGCTGTATTGCAAGCTATTTCGATGGGTAATAACCAATCAAATCTAGAACAGATCAATGCACAGAGGAAAAAAGACGGTGTTAAAGAGTTAGATAAATTACCTTTCAATTTAAAATCCAGTGCATTAAGACGTAAGGGTGTAAGACTAGCTGCAACTTTGCCTGCTGTAGCGGGAATGTCTCTAGCTATTGGTAATACTCACCGAAAAGAAGGCTATAAAGCTGTTCTACCAAGCAAGGCTGATCCTACTCAAACCGAGAATCAGGGCTTTGAATTATTGAGTCGTTACTTCCTAGGACGTACTGGTAGACTTCTTCCTTATAACGAATTCGTAAAAGAAAGACCTGACGTCAGTAAGGGAGAATATATGAACTACAAACGTTATTTGTTCGATAACAAGTCTCCTATAAAAGCGACAATGAAAGGTATAGAGGGACCTGAAGTAACATTCCTAGGTAAATCAATACCTTTATCCACTGGAATATTGCCATTAGGCCTAGGTATAGCAGGAGCTTTCAGAGGTAGTCGTGCAGCAGCTACCAGATTAAAACCTCAAAAGGTAAAACAACAAAAATATCAAACTCAGTTAGCAGAAGCAAGAGAAACTATGGAGGCTGAAGGAACTAAGACTGCTAAGCGTAAGTTCGAAAAATTATCCGATGCCTACCAAAGAAGATCTGAATCCCTTGAATTGCAAACTTTAAAGTCAGTTCTCGCTAATACAGGGGTAGGTGTAGGAGGAGGACTAGCCGTTGGATCTCTCTTAGAATCAATGAGAAGGTCTGACAAAGGACAACAACAAAATCAATAAATCATGGCAATTGACACTTCGTTTAGTACTGCTCTTGGTTATGCCCCTTCGGACGTGGATAATCTCCGAGAGATCATATTAGCTAAACAAAAAGTAGACCATGCAATGAATAGAGCTGGGGTACCAGGAGCTGGTATGGCAAGACTTAGCGCACAGCCAGAACAGCAAGGGGGATGGGGTAACACTATAAAACAAGGTCTTGGATTATATAACGCATGGCAAGATTCACGTAATTATTCTTCTGGTGTACCTTGGGGAAGAGGGGCTGCAGGATACAAGGATAATTACAGTAGTGGTTTAGATGCTCCTTTCTTCGATAGAGGTGGTATGACTTACTGGGACTCAGACAGTAATATTACTATCCCAACTAATAGTTTCGATTTTGGGGCTAATGCTGAAGTCGCAGCAGGTCTAGGACAAGATAATGGTTGGTGGCAAGGTATTAAAAATTGGTTCTCTGGAGGTAATTAAATGAAATCTGTATACGGTCGTGATTCTGCTACTCGATATGCTCCCGGAGATAGAAAACCAGATATCAACCAACTAATTGCTGAATATGCTAGACAGCAAAACCAATTCATACCTTCTGCTTCTTCTAGTTTCAAGGCTGGACAAGTAGCTCCAAGAGGTGGTTATGGATCTACAGGACCTGCAACTTCTACCAATGAAGATATATGGAATCGGAAAGATCTATTAGCTGCAACATTAGGATCAAGTCTCGATGAGCAGGACTTCGAGAGGCGCTTCGCACTGAATAAATTTTATAACGAAGGCGAAATAGCAGCGATAAAAAAACAGTTTGAAACTGATAAAGCTTACCAAGAATCCTTACAACCAAAAGATTCAGGTGGTGGTTTCTTACAAAAGCTAATAGGTGGTGCAAAGTTTGCTGTTGGAATGAGTACTGGTAACTATCCTCTAGCTATTAGCGGTGGAGCTGATCTTGTCTCTTAATACCTATTAGAATCATAAATATATGTCTACTTAGAAATCGTGGCAGTTTTAGGACCGGATGGCAGGGTTTATAACCAAACTAGCAATCCTACTAATGATTTTAGATTTGGACAACGGTTGACTAGCGGCCTTGAAGGGATGAGGATGGCATTTTCGAGTCCTCAATTCCAAGGTGGAATGCGTAATCTTATATACAGTCCAGAAGCATTGAAAGGATTATCTGGTCCTTATGCTGTGCCACAAATGCAGGGAGGAATAAGATCATTATCTCCAGCGTTGAAAGCATATCCTGTTATTACGTCTTTAATTTCAGGTGGTGCAGAGCTATTGGATCCTAATGATCCTTTTGGAAGAAACTTAGCAGAGGGAACAGGCGTAGCAGGAGGAGGAGTTGCAGGAGGACTTGCAGGAGGAGCTTTAGGAGGTATGGCGGCAGGGGCTTTAGCTGGAACAATGGCAGGTCCTTTAGCACCTTTAGCTGTACCTGCGGGAATGATATTAGGAGGAATGTTTGGTAGTGGTATTGGTAAAGCAGGTATGGCAGGTATTTACGACCAAGTAACTGGAAAGACTCCTGCTGATAGGACGATGGAAAAGAATCTTGAATTAGATGAAATGGTATTTGCTCAAAGACTTGATCAGCAAAGACGTCAACAAGAATTAGCTATGCAACAACAAAGATCTATTATGGATGCTGCAAACGAAAGACAGATGCTTTCTAGCTTAGCTATGAGTAGTTTGCAAGGTGAAAATAATCAACAAAGAACTTTAGAAGCCCTCATTAGCTCTTATCTCTAATGGCATTCAACGTTTCATCTGCATATACAAGTAGTTTTCATACTCCAGAGGAAGCTTTGGATTTTGATTATGCTTGGGCTCCGAATTTTTCTGAAAATTTAAATGAACAAGAACTTGCGAGGAAAACTGCACAAACAGTATTAGGTCAAGAAAAACTAGAGGGTATTGCCAATAGAGAGATTGTTAAAGAACAATACGAGCAGGCACTTAAACAGAAAAAGTGGATGTGGGACGAGCAATTAAAAGAAGATAAAAAGCGAAGATGGAGAGATGTTATTTCTGCTGGAGTAGATTGGATCGGCAACAGGAATACAAATATTACAGCAGAATTAGAGAATATTAAAAAAAGACGTGATGCTTTGGATATTACAACTGGACAGGACAACCAAACATTGGTTAATCAGGTATTAACTAATCGCTTAGTCAATGCAGGCTTCTCTCAAGACGAAGCTAATCGCATAATCAAATCTAACGCAGTGCAGTGGCCTGGTTTAGGGTAAACCTTAGCTAAACTGAAAAGAGTTCCTAACATTAGCCAATGGGATACAACTGGAATCAATTTAACGATCTGATTAATAACGACAAAACAGGCGTTAGGGGTAGGGTTATAGATGAGTATCTTGATCCTGAGAAGGTCTTGTCAAACGTCCCTGGTAGGGGTTGGTTTGGAGGATACCACGAAGGAGAAGGTAAAGGTATTGTCTTTGATTTAGAAAATGATAAGACCTTGAGAAATTATGCCAAACAACATGGCATTATCCGTATAGAAGATGATGGTGCAGGTAATATTACTCCTGTTTTCAAGAACGAAGGGGCTGCAAGGCGTTTTAATGAATTAAGAACTAAAGCAATCGAAGATCTTTCTAAAAATAAGATGACGTACGCTAATAGAAGTGACGATACATATGAGTCACCGGGAGAAAAATCACTAAGACAGAAAGCTGAATCATCAAAGAAAAGAGGTAGTATCGAGGACTTGCTTCAAGATGTGATTAGATCTGGCATTCCTCCTAAGCCTGGCGAATCGGGTTTTGAGGAATATAAAGAATGGTGGAGAGAAAAAGAGGACAGGAAAGACAAAAGAAGAATGGATGATTTAGGTGCTGCTCGTAAATGGTCAAACAGAAGAGGAGCGACTAATACTGTAGGTAAAGTCCTTCAGGCACTTATATAGGAGGTACTTATCATGGCTACTTGGTTAGAAGATTTTTACAAGAACAACAACATCGGTGGAGCAGGGGGAAACCTAAGTGCAGGAGCTTCTCAGTACTGGCTGAATGAGGCCGACAAACATGGTGCTGACAAGGTTAAATCGATTATTGAAGGAACAGCTAAAGCGGAAGGTACTTGGAATCAGGCCGCTAATACCAACACCAATACAAGCACCAATACTAATACCACCTCGACAGGGGGGACGACTCAATCGACTAGTGGTGGAACGACAGGGGGGACATCTGGTCAGATCACTACAGGTGCAGCCGGTTCTACCGCTACGGGAGGCACAGGTACAGGTAATACACAAGGCACAATAAATAATGCTTGGTATTCACAGCTATCTGACCCAGGGCTAGCTGTTAGCCAAGGGCTTAATAATCTTACGGGTCTTGCAAATAAATACGAAGGAACAGATATAGCAACTGCTGTTGTAGGTCAACTAGGTGATTTATATACCTCTCAAGCAAAACAAGGGATGATGTTGACTTTCGATGATTTAGTTCAGTCACAAAATTTAAAGCATACTAAAAACTTAGAAAATTATAGGCTTACGAATACCAAGGATTTAATGGCTACAGAATCCGACCTTACTCAAGCCATAGATACAAATCGAATTACTACAACAGGAGCCGAAAATAGAAAACAACTGGTCACGGCTGGAGAACAAACTCGCTTAACTGTTGGAGCTCAAGCAGATGCCGATGTTAGAACAATAGGTGCTCAAGGAGACCAAGACGTTAGAACTATTGGTGCTAAGGGAACAGAGCAAAGAAAAGCAATACTAGAGCAAGGTGGAGTAGATATTAAGAAGATTGGAGCAACAGGTATTCAAGAACGGAAAAACATAGGAGCTCAATCGGACGCTGATGTTAGAGCTATTGGAGCTGCTGGAGTTCAAGATCGTCTAGGTATTCAAGAGACAGGTTCTCAAACAAGAATGAACATAGGCTCTCAGGGAATTCAAGACAGGCTTGGCACGGTAACAAAAGGAGAGCAAGATCGCTTAGGCATGAAAGAGACAGGTCAGCAGGAAAGATTGAGCTTACAGGAAAGAGGGTCTCAAGAGAGAAAAACGCAAAGAGATAAATATAGGGAAGAGAGAGCCATGCGCGCTGACGCAAGAGGTGCTATTAGTAGAGCAGGTGCTAACTTCTACGGTTGATAATGGATAAAAAGAAAGATGATGTGATTCAGTCGTTTTTAACGGCTTTGGATCATGGCTATCGTGAAAGTTTTTTAATGTATGCAGAGAATACTTACTCTGTATATGAAATATGGTTATATGCTTCTGTTTTGGGTTATGAGGGTGGCTTTAAGGCTTTAGAAGAATGGATTCAGACTAATTACCCTAAATTAAATAGACGGCAATTATTACTGGCTGAAATTGTTAAATTAGAATCTGATATCGATTTTCTTCGTCAACAGGTTCATGCTGATTTAGTTAAGCCTGATGCAGCGGCCACTAGGATTGCACACCTATCCAAGGAATTACGTGGTCATGTTGTGGAAGTCGATAAAATCACAAAAGGTACAGACAGAAGAGGATTAGTGTTAGCAGGTGCTGATAAGGTCATGAGAGAATTAAGAGCAATCTTCAAGGATAACGAGGATGTGACTAACGCTTTGGAATTAGCCTATGAATCTGTTTGGGCAATGCTAATCGACGAGAAGTAATCTAAGTTAAATTGTTATACGTCTTATGACGGAAGATAAAATCAAAGAAATTCTTCCTCATTTGTGTTATACGAAAGAAGAAGTTGATAAGTTAATTGCAGCAGCTGTAGCAGAAGCGAAAGCTATAGATGAAGAGTCTATGAGATTGCATAATCGTAATGCAACAATTATTAGTATGATTCTTGGTTTTACTTGTTTGGCTTTATTTCTAGATGGAACATTAAGGTTGTTAGGTATCATCCCTCCATTCTTAGATATAGATATTAGTATTGTCGATAAAATAGCGGCAAAGGTAGAAACAGAAGTTCTACCTTTGATTAATCAAGCTAGGGATTATATTCCTAAGATTTAAGAAAAGACTATTCTTTTTCTATATCCGTAGCATCTAAATCTATTTGATCAGCAGGATCGATTTTTATTTCTGGTTGTAATTCTTTTGGTTTCGCTACTGGTTGTAGTTCTTCTTGGACTTTTTCGTATTCTGTTTTGTAATAATTGTATTTATCTTCTAGAGGCATACTGGCTACTTCGCGAGCTTTGGCTTTTTTCTCTGACTCGGATAAGTTAGCAACATCTGAAGAAGTCAGTAATGAGCCTAAATGAGTGTCCAAGATTATGTTTACGTCATTTTCAAGTCTTTCTTGGTAGTCAGTTTCTTGAAGGTGTGACTCAACATATGAATTAAGAGGTCTATTTTTAAAACATAGATCTGATTTAAAAATCTTGAAGTTAGAGTCCGTGTTATTTAAAAATCTACATCTTAAGAAAGAAGGCATCAAGAAGACGGTTCGTGCTTCTACTGTTGTTTTATAAACAAGTTCTTCACCACTGAATATTTTGTGGTTTGCTGTTTGGGAAGTTAGTCTTTTCTTGTCTAAGGCAGGATCTTCTATCTCTAGAGATATAGACGTATAACTTGGTTGGTCTTCTTCATTTTGTTGAGGATTATCTGCTACTACTAAAATACCTACTAATTCTGTATTAGGACTGCAATTTAAATAATATTGGGAGTTCTTATCTAATTTGATATAGTCTGTTTTAGCAATAGCCATCTGACCGCTTTTGTCAGCTATCCACTCAGAGCTTTCTAGTGTTTTATAGAACAATTCATTTAGAGGTGTATTAACCCATACTTCATGCCAATACGTCAAAGTGATATCGTTTACCTGCATATCTGGATGTGGTAGTTCTTTTAAATCTTCTTCAGAAGGAGACTCGAAGATATTTAGGGCTTGTTCTCCGACCTTTTCTAAGCCAAGAAGTGGTATGGTGGCCTGAGAAAAAGTAATAGGAAAAATTGTTTGGGTTGCGTCAAATGGATTGCTTTCGTCCATCATCGTTTTAAAAAACTAGAATCATTATAGATTGCATATGTCAAAAATAGTGAAAAACATTAGAATAAACTATGTCAAATGCTTCCATTGCTCTTGCTCGCAGACGTAGTGCTCAGCTAGCAGCAAGATCCATAAAGAAACAGCCGAAGATTGTTGAGACACCTAAGCATATATTAAAAGCTAGGGATAATTTTGCTTTCTTTTGCGAGTTAATGGGTAAGCCACCTGCTCGTCATATGAAAGTTTGGCATGATGCGTTTCTAACTAAACAAAGCAATGAGCATTTACTTGATATAGCAGGCCCTAATACATGCCTCCTAAGCCCTCGAGGTAGTGCTAAATCAACAGAGATAGGTTTACTGATAGCGTGGCTTATTGGTCGTCATTCGACTGCTCATAAGCTGCTGAGAACTCTATACGTCTCTTACAACGTTGATGTTGCTCGCAACAAGAGTGCTGCAATAAAAAATATGATAATGAACAAGGAATATCAGGAAATTTTTCCGACAGTCAGATTATCGAAGACTCGCACGAGCGATGAACTATGGTCTATTGATTTTGATTTTGCCGAGGTTGATATAAGAGGAGAAGATGCTTTTACTGTTGCTTGTGCAGGATTAAAAGGAACAATTACATCTAAACGTAGTTCTTTGATTGTTGTAGACGATGCTATAAAAAGTGCGGCTGCTATCTCGAATCCAGAAATTAGAAGAGAGATGGAAACCAACTGGAACAACGTTATCGTTCCAACCATGTTCCAGGGTGCTAGAGCTATAGCTTTAGGTACTCGTTTCCATTTTGACGATCTGTTTACAACAACATTCTGCGAAAAACGAGGTTGGAAAGTTATAACACAAGCAGCTTTGAGATATGAAGAGGATGGGAGACCTCGTTCCTATTGGCCTGAAATGTGGTCGGCAAAATACTTATTAAATTTGCAAAGCCAAGATCGTATTGCTTTTTCTTATCAGTATTTAAATCAACCAGTTAAGACCAGTGAATTAGGAATTTCCCCTGAATTATTTGTAAAAGGAGAAGTACCGGATGTCTACGACAGCGTCGGAGTGGGTATTGACTTGTCTGCGGGAATGAGTGAAAGAAATGATTGGACTGTATTTACCTTGGCTGGAAGGGTTGATGACAAGGTTTACGTTATCGATTACAAGAGAATGCGTTCAATGGGCAATGTAGAAAAGATTGAAGCTTTATGTGAATTATTAGTTGAGTGGAATCTCTTGGAATCTAACGATCAAAATCAATTTTTCAAAACAGATTCACCCGTTATTATCTGGCCAGAAGTAGTTGCTTATCAGAAAAGTTTTGAAGGAGATTTAAAACGATTCCTATTTAATGAATGGCAGCTCTACAATTTAAGTATTAGCCCTGTTAAAGGTTTTCGCGGTGACAAGCTTGCGAGACTTAGGGGCATTATTGGTCTCTTCGAGAGACGTAAGATTATCTTCAACAAATACCGAGATTTTAATTACATGGTTGATGAAGTAGTGAATTTTGGTCATGCACCTCATGACGATTGTGCTGACTCTTTGAATATCGTTGTACAAGGCTTGATGCGACGAGGAAGTGCTCAGGTCGAGTGGCAGTAATATAAAGAAATGAGCAAGCCTAAATCAGAGCGTTTCCGCCGCATCTTAGAAGCAGCACGAAAAAGAGATGGTCAGAGCGGAACTGACACGATGATCGTGAATAGTCATCTAGCCCAGATGAAACTATTCATGCTAAGACAAGGTTTAGAATTTTATCCAGCCCAAGATACTTTCGGTTTCAGGAAAGCCTTCTTGAGTGAGTTAATTATCGAAAATGAAATTGATACGCGTTTAGAAGGTATTGTTGATGATTTTCTGATTGACGGTAAAGGTCTTTTTTATTTCAGGCCTATTAACGAGTCATATCGTTTAATGTGGTTTAGCAAGGATAACTATAGAGCTTATTACGATGCGGAAGGGAATCTAGAAGAGATCGAGTTAATTTATTCTTTTGATGTTAAAAACACCTTAGGTGCATTAGCAATGCCTGGGGATAACGGTAGTAAAAGGTATGTAAAATTACAGGTCAAAAAAGATCTTATTAAAGAAACGATCACAACCGAGAAGCCATCGTTCGATGGAGGACCTTTAAACACGAGTTATTCGCCTAACAAAACCAGAACTCTTACCAATAGCTTAGGTTTTATCCCAGCAGTTGAATCGTTTAATACGATGAGAGCAACTGGAATGGATGCTTCTGGTGACTTTGATTGGCTAGCAGATCAGATTGTTTTACATGATGACTTAGTCAAGAACATTAGAACTAATATTCATTTCTTTGGAAATCCAACTTTAGTCTCAAGTAGACCTAAACATGATTTAGTAGAGTCAGGAGATGAAGAGCAATTAAGACCTACAATCAGCTCTCAGGCTGGTTTCTTTTCTGCTGATAGAGCATCCACACGAGTGAGCCAACCAGGTGGTAGCGGTGGTGGTAGTGGCATGAAGGTTCCAAGACTAATAGCTAATGTTGAACCCTCTGACCGGGCTGTTTATTTAACTCCTGATGCCGTTTCGGGGGATCAGAATCTTTACGCAAGGCAATATAGAGAAGAAGTAAGAACAGCTTTAGGAGGAGTAGACGAATTAGGTATTAGCTCTGGAGCAACAGCATATGAAATTAAATCTTTATACGGTCGAGCTGCTACAACAGCATCAAGGCGTTGTAAAGGATTACTGACGTATGGCTTGTGTAAATTACTGTCTTTGATTATCTTCCATGAGGAAAAATTATTTAGAGAATCATTTGCTGTAGCAGTTGGATTAGAAAGACCTTTACCTCCTTTGCAAGAACTATATCCTGACACATTGTTATATAATCAAGCATTGATGGAATACAAAGCGAATTTAGGCGTTCACGAAAACGAAGTAGAAATCGCTATTAGCGCCGCTGTCGAAAATGCTGAATTACCTCGAGGAGTCGTCGGGCTAGTTCCTGATGGCGATAGGAAAATTGAATGGAGATGGAAAGGCCCAGTGTTCGAGGACAGCACAGAGGATATACTGAATTCAAGTATCGTTGTTAGAAACCTTCAAGAACTTGGTGTTAATAGCATCGAAGCTTTAAGGCATCTCTTCCCTAATAAAACAGACGAAGAACGCAGCGCAATGCTTAGTGGCTATCCATTTAGAATGGCTCAAGCTACTCAAAGCAGTATTAACACATTCCTGTCGCTGATAGACAATATGCGACGGATACCTCATCCGCAGGCTCCAGACCTGCCGATGTTAAGCGACCCAAAACTCGATTTGACACCATTTGTCTATCGAGCAATGGATTATTTAAAACGAGAATTAACCTATGCAGGACAGTACAACGACTCCACAGGCGGTGGCGACCCCTCAACCCTCGATTCCCTCGAGCGCGCCCGTGTCGACGCCGGTTTACCAGCAAGCTCCACCCCAGACCGCCCAAGCTTCACCCCAGACACCTACGGTGGACTCGACTCCCCAGGTGGCACAACAGGCGGCTCCACAGGCGGTCAATCCTTGGCAGGAGGCGTACAACAGGTTGTCAGAGAACCTGAGCACTCAGCAGCCCTCCCAACCGCAGGCAGCTTACTCAACACCGACCCCACAGACTCCAGTACCGGCGGTCTCGCAGGCAGCGCCTCAAGGTTACCAAGCGGCTCCATCAATTTCGGGGACCCCGACCTCATGGCCCCAAGCAACGCAGGCTTATTCACAGCAGGTAGCACCCCAGGCGGTAGCACCCCAGCAGGTGCAGCCCCAGTTGACACAGGAACAGGTGCAGAGCTTGCAAGCAGAGCAGAACGCACCAAGTCCAGACGCGTATCTAGGAAGCGTAAGCAAAGAAAGTCTTGAAGTATTAAATCACTTCGGAGCAGAAGCACCAGCATTATTAAATAGATATGCTTGTGTAGTTGAAGATGCTTTATTAACTCAAGCTAAGCAGACATCTGAAACCTTAGAAAAGGTTCAGGCAATGCAAGGCTCTTTAGATAAAGCTAAAAAAGTGATTGGTGCAGCAGCAGAAGACAATGCTGCATACCATGTAATGTTGACTAACCCTGAAATGCTTTCTTCTTACGTCAACGAATTCTTCGGTCCAGAAGGTCCTTATCCGACTGAATTAGCTCGTGATCGCCTAGCAGCAGAAGTCGCTGCAGGGGAACAGCGTTTCCAACCTCAAGCAGCCCCACAAGCTCCAGCTCCTTCACAAGCTCCAGCTCCACAGGCTCAGGTAGCTCCACAAGCTCAGGTAGCTCCACAGTCTCCAGCTCCACAGGCTCCACAGGCTCCAGAATTCCAACGTCCTCAACTTGATATGCCAGCTCCTGGTGTTCAAGCCGGATCTGATGACTTCTGGTCTGCTTTCTCTAATATGAGTGATAGCAATCCTGCTGAAGCTTGGAAGGTTCTTACTTCTGCATCTCCAGATGCATTACGTAGTAAGGTTCTAGTTTCCGAAGCTTAGTCGTTACGTGGCCTCGTTTTTCGAGGCCTTTTATTTATGACAGCAAATGTAAGAAGACCGTCTCACTTGACGGATCCATCAGGTACTCCCAGTTCAGATGGGACAGGAACGGCTGTTCAACAAATGACAGCCGCCGAAAGGGTAAATGCAGCTACAGCAAATCCTCAGTACATGAGTGCTTTTGAAAGGGCGGCAAAAGATGCAATGTTGGAAGTAAGCGATAAGGATCTTAAGGCCAACGCCGTTGCAGCTCATTATCAGGAAGGTGTGAAAGATTTAATTACATTGAATCAGCACAATAAAGTCTTAGAAGCAGATATCGCTCAATCTGGACTCACTCCAGAAGCTTACGCTGCATCTATTGGATAGCAGATTAAACTAAAGGTATTCTTTCCTCGTCTACATGAGGGTAGCTGGTGATTCTGATTTTCATGACGCGCTAGCTGAAGAGTGGGGCGAGGAAGTTTTTCCTGTTAACGATAAATCAGATTCCTTTCTTCATTTATACGAATTACTTGTTTCTAAAGGCTACAGTGAATCGTACGCTGAAGAAGTGGCTATTGGAATGCTGGAAGGACGTGAGCCAATGGCGAAAGAAACGACAAGATTCGCTCGTATCTACAAAGATACACCCCCTAGCGATAGATTTTGCGGCTCATCTAATACAGAGTCTTGAGGGATGCGAGAAGGATGCTTACCTAGATCCCTTAGGGATTCCTACTATTTGTACTGGATTAACTCGCTACCCTGATGGAACCCATGTAATGATGGGTGATACATGTCATTTCGATATATGTAGTAGTTATCTGAAACAAGAATTACTCAAGAATATTGTACCTGTTTTAGGGGTTCTTCCTGATTGGAATTATTTCGGTTACAAGAGGCAGGCAGTTTTAATAAGTTTCGCATGGAATTTCGGTGCGAAGTTTTATGAGGATAGCAAATATGAGGAGATAACAAAGATACTATTTGAAGGCTTCCAGTATCCTGAGAAGTATCAGGAGATACCTGCAATCTTAAATCTGTACATTAAAGATAAAGATGTTATTCTTCCTGGGTTAGTCAATCGTCGTAAAATCGAAGGTATTATGTGGACTCAAGAATCAGACGGTCAAATGACTTTTATTAGTCGTAAAGATACTGATCTCAAAAAAGCACCTATTAGCAGTCGCTTTTTATCAACAGCAGGAAAAGTAGAGTGTAAGCAGGGAGCGACAATTAAAGTTACAAGGGTTGAGGAAATACCAGGAGAAAATTACTCATGGGTTCGCTTCGAAGGTAGTGGAGACAGGTGGGCAATTTATATGCCAGATTGGAGAGAAAAAAGCTCGAGAAATTCTCAAGAAGAAGATGGTATTAATTGGTTGGATTTTGCTTGTCCTGTCGGAAAATATTTAACAGCTGGTGAAATTTTGCAATATGACGCACGAAGAGTTCCTGAGGTGGGTAGTGAAATAGAGAAGACATTAATTAACACTTGCAGGGAATACGATAAAATTCGTGACGCTTGGGGAGAGCCTTTAGGAGTTACCAGCTTTTACAGGCCTGAACCAATCAACAGAGAGTGTGGAGGGAGCGAGAAATCTCATCACGTACTAGGCACAGCAATGGATATTTATACTATCGATGGCAGGACATTAGATAAGTTTCACCTATGGCTTGTACAACGATGGGATGGAGGTTATGGAGATTACAGAAGTAAAGGATTTATACATATAGATGTTCGAAATGGTCAAGGATTTAAATCTCAACCTGGGGGAAAACCTAAGTTTTTATGGGGCTTTTAACGGTAGTAACGGTCGTATTGTGGATTAGAGTCTTTCGGTTGAGGGGTTGGTTGCAATAGTTGATTAGTTCCTACACCTATACCGACACCTAGTAGCCCAGCCAATATTTGGTCGTCAAAGCCTTTTGCTAAAGGAGTACCAGAACTGGTTGTTTTAGTTGTTTTTTCTTCTACTTTTTTAATCGTTTTATCGGTTGTTTCTTTTAAGTCTTTAGTTTTAGCTTTTTCAGCTTTAGAAGGAACTATCTTTTTATCTGAGGACTTCCTTTTTGGTTTAGGTAATGCAGTCGTATTTTTAGTTACCTTTGGTTTAGCAGGAGTTGCTTTAACGGGCTTTTGAGGTGTCGGAATTAAAGGGTTTTGAGTATCAGTTGTATTAGATGTGACTAGGGGCTTTTGGGGTGTATTTATCGGGTTATTGTTTTGAGGTTGTAAAACTTGATCAGTAAAAGATAAATTTTCAGTTACTACGGGTTGAGTCCTAGGTTCGTTTTGGTTAGTTAGAATTTCCCATTCAGCCTGTCTCTTAGAGTCATCGTAAAAATCATTCCATGCCTCCTCAGATCCTTCTGGAGAAATATATTCTTCTAACTGTTTCTTTCTGTTGTCCGTGAGCTTCTCAGGTGTTGGGATGCCTGGTGTTTGCTCCTGTATTTGATCTACTTGAGGTAATGGCTTGCTTCTTTCTAACGTGTCTCTATTTGCAGGCAAGCTAGCTTTAATTGGCGGAGGAGAAACAGCGTCAACCACATTAGTTGGATCTCTTCCTGTATCTCTAAATCCTTGAGCAATGGCTCGGTCTCTCAGAGTCGTTCCAGTTACTACCCTTCCAGTATCAGCCAGTGCTCTTTGAGCTATACCTTTGACTCCCGATAAACTTGCTTGAGTAATGGAACTAACGCTAGGCTCTCCTATAGCTTGGTTGACGAGGTTACCGAATTTTTGGAATTGCTGGTTACCGGCTTTCTGCCGATACATTTCCCGTACTAGTTTTGTTCTTCTATTAAGAGTCATCTAGACCACCTTAATACCTAAGGCATTAGCGTTGAATTGAACTGTATCACCTGATTGAACATCGACTGATGTTGTCAAGGCTCCAGAAGCGATAAAGTTTCCAGAAGTCTGGGCATCCCATAATCCGAAGTGGGTCAAGGTTTGTTGTGTCCCATTCTGTGCGTTAGGAGTTATTTGCACGGTATTGGTATTTTTGATCTCGAAACCACTAGGAGAAGCTCCTGTTACTCCGGTGAATGCAGAAGAGTTTATTGCTGTTCTATTAGCATTACCAGTGACCGTTAATGTTACGTCACTAGAAGTACCAGCAGTGCCAGGATCGCCAGTATGGATGCTGACGTAGACATTACTTAGTTGCGTTGGAAATGAAGATCCTTTAATCCAATTCAGGATCTTTTGACCAAAATACTGGGAAAACGCCATACTGCAGTTAACTCTTCGTCATTTACTATTTTGACAGCTCTTGAGAGGTGACTATTATTTAGTACCCACCGCTCGGAGAGGATACTGTTAGCGTAGCGTAATTAGACGATGTCAGCTCAGACGTCGCTGAAGGAATACGGTGATACATCAACATGCGACCATAAGGTTCAAATCTACCTACAGCTGTTCCAACTGAGTTGATGATAATAACCCCATAACTCTCTTTATTACCTGTTGTAGAGCCCTCTAGAGCCTTAATAGTTGAAGGAGCAGGGAAGGTTCCATATGTCCCGTCAGACAGTAAAGCGATTCCAACTCCTTTTACTAACGGTATGCGACTGGTTGGAATGAGAGAGCCAGAAGCTGTACCGTAGAGCTGAAGATAGCGAATGACTTCTAAATTGATACTATAAGGAACGGATTGCCACTGCGAAGAAGTAATTGTGTAATAAAAAATCCCAGGAGGAAGTTGCAAAAGATTTTCATTCACGGTTGTATTAACTAGATCGTTGCGATACGCAAAACCATCCCCTGTTAAAGGCATTGGTTTTCTATTTTCATCTAACACGCCTAGCGACAAATATTTATCTGTGTATTTATTGATAGGATTACTTGTAATTCGAATATCAGATTGACCTTCAGTAACCACTTTGAAATATAAAGTGTTAGTTCCCGATTCGGATCCAATATTACCTGTTATAACGACATTTAAATTATCAACCGATCCTAGGTCTTTAGCCTTGCTGATTGAATTGAATTTGACATGCTCAAGTCTAAGAAAAGAGGGGGAAGTTTTACTGCTCCCCCCGTAAGAATCAGATATTTTGTTTAAAGCTGTCGTTACCGAGGTCATTGAGTCGGCATAAAAGTCCTTCTTTACTTGAATCTTACTCGATATAAGAAATCAGGGGACGCCACACGATAGCTAGTCGCCTGGCGTTCTGTTTAAGACTTAAAGAAACTACAAAAATTTAAGTCCCCTGTTTAGCTGCCTCTGACGTAGTTCTTCTTCGAGGCTCTCTCAGCGTAACTTCTTTTTCATCGCATGGTGAACCGCAGGAGTAATTGTATCTATTAGTGTTTCTAATGCTTCTCTATTTAGAGATAATTGAAAAATCGCTGATTGGTTTTGTCTTGGATAACATTTTATATTCCAGTAATCTTGTAGCCATTGAGATAGATTTTCGTATTCTTGATCTGAATACTTTCCTTTTATTGACCCTTTACGTCCAATGATTCTGCCTTGGTCGATCCATAAAGAAGTTAATCCATGTATTCCTGCAAGTTGTAGTGCTTGACTAGATAGGTACGCAATGTCTTGTGGATACAATATTTCGTATACCCTCCATAAATGGTCACTATGCAAGCGTAATCGCTCCTTGTCATAGTAAGTGTCAGTCGCTAGTCGATCCCAAAAGACTTCTAAAGGGGTGACATGTAATTTACGTAATGTTCTTAATTGATGATTAAGGTATGTTTTATCAACCTCAGACCTAGATATTTCAAGCCAAGGCCTTTTGTTCTTGCCCTTGAGCGATACTTTCCCTTTGCCCAAGCAATAACTCAGTGCGCGCACTACGAATCGAGCTTGCATTCCAAGTTTCTCCTGTGAATAAGTGTTGTCTAGATTTAGGGGCGTAAGGCAGTAATATAGATTTTATTTTTTGAGTCTGTTCAGCTGTAAAGGACAGGCGAGGACGAATATAGTAACGATTCATAGTTGCACAGGCTCCAGTCAGCGTTTCCAACCATTGAGAGACTAACTGAGCCTCTTCTTCAGTGCTGCCTACTCTTGCTAGATTTGTTGCTCCTTTTTCTAGCTGCCTAGAACCTTCTGCCCACATCCACGCAGCAGCCTCCCCTCCAAGTAAACCTAGCGTCGCTTTAGTTATTTGTCTTTCCCCTCGAGGATATAAGAGATTATGTATGGGTCTTAATTTATTAGTCGATACTCTAAAACGAAGAATTGGAGTTGTTTGACCGTTGGCTCGAGGAGTTGTCTTATAGGGAACAATTTTTGCTTTTGTTGGGATAAATTGCCTGAATTCTTTAACTTTCTCTTCGAGAAAAGCTGATTCAGAAGGTCCCGCTGTGAGCGTTAATTGAACATAACCTCCTCCAGGAGTGCGATAAGAAACAAGGCTGCCATCTGCGAGCAATAATCCAAGTAATCCTCGAACGTCTATTGCGTCCAAAAGTTTCACCCTACGTACTTCATTTATAGTAGTGATGACACGTCGATAGTGTCATTAAATTTCTATAAGCTACGGAGTGATTGCGATCCATGTGGATTGACAACGATTTTCCAAAGCTGTTAGGCGCTGAACTCTATAGGCCCCATCCCGGTTATGTAATCGAGATGGCTGTAGAACCAGTAGTGGTACACGATTTCGCGAAACAGCCCGGACAAACGGTCCAGCTCGACCGCTATCGCTTTTGGGGAAATCCTGGTAACAAGGATTCCAGAGAGCGTACAGCAGATCAAACACTTGGTACAGCATCTAGCCGCAATATTGTTAAAGACAAGGTTCTCGTAACCTTAAAAGAGTACACAGGTCCTGCCGATCCAACAGATGCGACATCTCCTAGTACTTTTAAAGTTGCAAGAGAAACTCTTTTAACAGCACAACGTCTACTTTTAGACACAGGTAACCTCAACGTTTTTCACCAGAGCATCGGGTCCTTGACCCTTTTGGATGATTACAGACGTTGGCGTGACAGGGTTTTCGCTGATGAGCTATTCAAAGCGGAAGCTAACGGAGAAGCAACAGATAGCCAAGGTGGATATTTTTATCCAGGTAGTAAGGCTAAGGGCGGATCTGCTCCATTCATTAGTTATGCAGCAGGCTCCTCAGGTAAGTTCGACGTAAAAACCGACTTACTTCAGGTTGTTAAGGACATGCGTAAGCGTAACGTTCCAACGTTCGCTGATGGCTACTACAGATGCATCGCTGATCCAACAGCAATGATGCACCTTCGTCAAAACGAGGCATTCAGAGAAATTGCCCGGTACGCAGGAAACGGAATGGTGAATCCACTCCAACCTGAGCAAGCTCCTAACGCTAACTTCTTCCAAGGTATGGGTCCTGCTTATGGACAAGCTGGATTTGTAGCTGGTCAGCCGGTGATGCCTACCGGATTTTTGTTTGAGGGCGTAAGATGGTTCGAATCAACCAACTTGCCTGAGAAATCTTTACAGGTAACAATCACTGACGCGAGCATCACTAATACAGTGACAACCGCTGCTCCTATGCTCTTCTTTGGCCCTCAGGCTATTGGTGTAGGTATTGGTGGTAACAACGCTCAAATTCTTCTTAATAATAACGACGATTTTTCGCGCTTTATTATTATGATTTGGTCCCTCTTTGCTGGGTTCGAAATGCTGAATAAGGATTTCGTGACTTGTGCCTTCAGTTTCGTTTACTAAGGTATTTATCACATGGCAAAGAAAATCTTTCCCGGCAACTGGGTTGCCCAACTAAGTAGCTACCAAGGTCAAGGCGTTGTGTCTGAGCCTGGTCGTGTTTACTTTCAGAAGACAGGTTACGCACTAGTTAATTCAACTGGTGGTACATCTTTCGACGTCGTCATTCCTAGCCCAGACCTCAGAGGAGACGACAAAGCTCGTGCAGACATCACAGGATTAACATTGCCAGCTGGCGCTAATGTTTACTCTGTTGGTATTCGTGTACCTGACGTTCGTAAGGACAAAGGAGTTGGAACAGCTACTTCTGGTCTTGTTGGAACTAACACCAACAGATTGAAAGTTGCTGATGCTATCGGAAACGATGCAACTATTACAGCTACTAAAGTTGCTTCTAACTCTGCAGATCTTGCAGTAGGTAGTACAACTATCGCTCCTGGAACTTCAGTAACTGGTATTGTTACAGCAGCTACCTTATCCGGTGCTGAGACTCTTAAGGTCTATGTAACTGACAGCACAGGAACATCTGCAGGTTCTGCTTTAACTTCAACTGCAAGCGGTGGTACATACCTCATCGTTACTGTTTCATACTTCGTTGATGATGCAGTACCTAACAGTGAGGATGTTGGAACTCCATACGTGGTTGAGCAAGGCGCATAGTTGGATTAATTAGTTTTTATCCCTACAATGAAGGACATCTGGTATCGGATGTCCTTTTTTTGTGTTATGACGCTTTATCAAAATCAAAAGACTGGTCAAATTGTTGAATTCATATCCCATCACGACAAGGATTGGGCAATGGTCAAAAACAATGCAGGCCAAGTTGTTTACGTAGCATTAGCCGACTTAGTGTCTTACGAGGCTGGCAAAGGCCGCACGGGGCAAACAATTGAACCTCAGACAGCGGAAGACCATAAGGACGAAGACAAAATGCCTGAAAGTGTTATTCCTGTAGATACGCGATTAAACGTCAACGTGGCAACAGCAGAAAATATTGCTAAAGCTGTTAAAGGTATTGGTTATGCTACCGCTAAGAAAATAGTAGAGCTTAGATTGTCTCTCCCCGGCGAAAGATTTAAAAATTTAGAACAGCTTAAGAAGATTAGTCGAGTTGATTGGGATACTATTATTGCAGAAGACCTGATCTACGTTGCATAATTCCCGTACAATAATAGATAGGTTGCATTATTAGTGATTGGAACTTAACGACTACGACAAAAGCCGTTGTCGGTTTCATTTGGGATACAACACTGGAGCTAATCTTCCAGCGGGTGATATCGCTCGTCTAGAAGAAGCGATGGCTCGTATACCTGACTCCTATTTCTATAATCGAACGACCGAACATTTAGACCGTTGTGACAAAGCTTATAAGCTGTCGCAAGTGTTTAAATCTGAGACACAACCTCAACCTAGTCGTATTCAAAGGATTACCGGAGATACGGATAGAGCTATTTATCAGTCTGATCCTATTAAGGCTGACAAAGATTACAGGGAGATTTATCTCAGAGAAGTAGACCGACTTGCTGAAACTCTTTATGTAGCTAACTACAGAAGAGACGAGGTGAGGCGATATGCATTTGATCGGTCTGGATCGGAATTTATCATGGCTATTAAGGGACCAGCGGATACAGCAGTTGGAACCCGAGTCTCTCAAGCTGTTGGCTCAATGAATTGGAGGTAAACCACATGGCACGATTACCAAAAGGAGCAGATCCTTCTCAAATGAAAAGGCATTCCCCCATTATGGGTAGATGGCAAAAAGATACATTAGTAGATACGGCAAATCCTTTAGTAGATACTTCCAAGGGTGGATGGGTTGTATCTGGACAGAAAGCTGAAGAAGTCAGAAGAAGTAATGCTACAGCTTTATTACAGCAGTATTCAACTACTGCCGACAAAGCTTCTACTGTAAAGAAACCTGACACTCAGCCAATCTCTGACGGAGGTTTTTACGAGCAAGGAAATCCACCTGTCGGAAAAGTAGATTCGAACAGAAAAGCTTCTTTGAATTCAGACGCGTTCGGAAGCATAGAAGGATTCGAATCACGAGCTTCTAAAGGGGAGTATGGTACTGGAATTGAGACTCAGAATGTCGCATTAGAAACAGGAGTCACACTAGGTGATGCTGGTGTGCTGCCTGCTAACGGTGACGGGAATATGAGCAATTCCTCTAATCCTGCTACTAATGCTTTAAATTCAGCAGGTAAGATCAAACCACTACAAACAGCAGATCAGGGTACATATAATTCTCCTCTAAAAGCTGATGCCGTAGCCTTCTTAAAGGCTAAGAAGCCCTCTACCAAAGGAATGAAGATAGATGGGGATCCAAATATTACACCATTCCCTGGCTTTAATCCTATTCCCGGCTTAGAACCACCAGCGGAGAGAAGACGTAAGGATAAAGAAGGAAGGATCGGAAGAGGAGGAGAAAAACCAATAGTCATTGGCAAGCCTTGGGAAGGTCCAGCTGAAGGTAGACCTGAGAAAGGAGGAAGGAATCGCAGAAAAGGAGGAATAGACTTTGGAAATATTACGCCTTTCGGAGGTTTAATGTAATGTCTGACGTACCAGGTAAGCCTAAGCATCCAAAAAGTAGAGAGGAGGGGAAAGCTAGGAGGCCAGGTAGCTACGTGCCTGACTATATGAAGCATCGTTCGGGACCTATTAGAGCTACGAAATACAATGAATGGTATACAGACAAGAAAGCTGAAAGAAGTGCTGCAAGTGACCTATCAGCTAGTCGAGGAGGAGTACCTAATAATCCAATGAATGTGAATTCATTCCGACCAGAGAATGACGTGGTAGCCAGAACGAATATGTATAGAGATGGCGAGCAGATAGCGACACAAGAAGGTCCAACAAGAACGCGACCTGATCAACGAGGACAGAGTTTTACTCCTCCTGTCCCTCAGGAGAAAGCAGGACGTGTGAAGCCTAACCCACCACCACGAGGTCTGAGCACTGCTCTAGGGGCTTTAGGTGCAGGTCCTCAGAGAGACGTCCCTCCCGTAGGAGAATCTCCTGATATCTGGAACGAAGGAGGAACGTTCCTTCAATAGAACTCTTAAACTCTAAACAGACGAGGTATTCAATTGGCTGCAAGTAGTACAAACAAAATGCCGCTGTTGATAGACAGGCCGCTACATTCTTTCGCGACGATTGGAGGTACTGCAGCTTTATCTACAGCAACAAATTACAACAGTGTTGTAGGAACGGGATGTACTATCCTCGTAGACTGCACTTCAAACGACGGGGCTGTTATAGACAGTCTTTCTGTAGTAGCTAACGAAGCAAGTACGACGATTTCTGGTAGTGCTGCTGTGGAAGTATTGTTCTTCTTGAGCTTGGCGACAACTCAAAATTCTGTGACCACTGCCAATACTGTTTGTGTAGCTAATGGAGGAATATCCACTACTGTCAACTTAGGGACGAGAACAAACATTTCGTTACCTTGTTTATCAGTTCCTGTTCCAAATCTCGGTGCTGATAGTTCTGTAACAGAAGTCGACAAGAAAAATACAGGTTTATATATCCCTTCAGGAGCAGCTTTATATGTAGGAGTTCAAGCGCCTATTGCATCTCCTAGTGCAAACACACGTCTGCACGTTTTTGCTCAAGGTGGTTTCTTCTAACTAGTTCATTAGATGGCTTATTCAAACGTCACTCAAATTTATTACGACAAGTTTGGACGAGCTCCTGATGCTTCTGGATTGGATTATTGGACAAAGCAAGCGGCAAGTGGAGCATCACTTGACGCAATTGCTGCTAGTTTTGACGTTTCCGAAGAAGCTCAAAATCATGCGAAGGTTAAGGCAGCCGTAGAAGCGGGAGGCGATACTTATAACCCCTCTGACGGTTGGGGAGAAGTATTGCATTCAGGAGTTGTATCTGCTGACGAAGCAGTAGCTTCAATCAACGCAGATAATGCTAAGAAAACTGCCGCGAGTACTGCAAGTACTAGCACGGCTAATACAAGTACAGCCAATACAAGTACAGCTAGTACGGCTCCGTTGCCTTTTTCTGTTAGCAATAGTATTGCTAGTGGGCAGTCAACAGAAGATTTTATAGATGATTTATATACCAACGTTCTAGGCAGGACAGACGAAGAAACAGCAGATGACCTAGAAGGTCGTACGTACCACGCGAACGTCATCCAAGACCTGCAGGATGTTCACGGTTTATCTCTTGAAGACGCATACGAAAAAACATTCCATAATTTCAATATCTCTGCTGAAAAACAAATCAGCAATGCGATGCTAGGTGGAGCTAGCAGTATGGGTGGTGAAGATGGTGGCACTACTATCGGTGCTGCTATGCAGCATGAGTTTGAAAAAGATCCGGCAAATGTTGAGACAGCAGGAGGTTTTACTAATATCTTCGGTGGACCTGTATTAGATAGTGATACCAAAGCTAATGAGAAAACATCAGAAGCTAACAAGGCCACTGCCGCTTCAGTACGTGCTAAAAATGACGAATTATTACGTACTCTGAATCCGAAAGCTTACGACAAGAAAAACTACGAAAGACTAACTGAAAAATATGAGGATTGGTTTGGTAGAGGCATAGATCAGGGCGGCTTGGATCATTGGCAAAAAGACCTCAGGGAAGGAGCTACTTGGGATGAAGTCGTATCCAACATTGAATCTTCCTTGCAAGACGAGAGTGTCGTTGCCAAGAAGACTAACAACTTTAACCAAGATTTTGCAGTTGGAGATGCAACAAATCTTGACGACAAAGGTTATACACCTTTACCAGGAGCAGGAGATACTCTGCAGGTAGGTGAGACCGCTGCAGACTATAAGCAACGATGGGATACAAGCTATGGCCAGTATTACGACGATGACGGTAACTACATAGACGGTAGTTATACTCCAACGAATCAAAATACAGGAAGTTTAACTGCAGATCAAACAACTCAGTTAAAAGATAAATTTAAAGCTTCTGCAGGTCGAGATATTACTAATGCTGAATTATCAGCATGGGGTACTCATATCGGTGATAACGCTGATACCTTTAATAATGCTCTGAATACAATTGGCAACTACAACTACACAGAGTCAGCCGATCAAATGCAGGAGATCTATGACTTATTCGAGACAGAAAGTGGTTTTACTATCGATGATAATGTCAAGAGTCAATTACAGAGTGCATTTGATAATGGTCAGATAAATAATGTAGGCCAGATGAAGCAATCACTCGCAAGTATGGGTGATATTGCTGATCAGGCGAGGAAATTATATACTCATTATGGCCAACAGGATTTCGATGTTAACAATTTAATTAATTGGACTAAAGCAGCAGCTGCAGGCGATACAGACTTGTCTGCTATGACTAAGTCACTAAAAACATTTGATTTTGACGAGCCTAATTTAGCTGATACAACGACGTACTTAAAGAATACAATCAAACAATATTCAGGAGCCGATGCAGACCAAGGAACTATTGATAATTACCTTTCTGCTTTAGGATTCACCGTTAATGGGCAGCCTGGCAAAAGGGCTGGAGATTCTGGATTTCTCCCGAATCTAGGAATGTTTACGGATGCAATCTCTAATTACGACTTTGGTGATGCTGTAACTACAACATGTGCCGCAGACGAAGAATTGCAAAATGGGGTTTGCGTTAAGAAAACGACATGTCCTACTGGAGAAACATTAGTAAACGGAGTCTGCACTCCTACTAACACCACCGTAGAGTGTCAGACAGGGTATAGCAAGAATGCTAATGGCGTATGCGTACCTGATACAACTACTGGGGGAGGGCAGAATTGTCCTGCTGGACAAACTAAAAATGCTGCGGGTGTGTGTGAAGCTACCGCAACGACAGAGACAACAGCATGTCCTGCTGGGTATACGAGAAATGCAGCAGGAGATTGTATCGCTGACGATGCTACAGGAGAAACTGAAACTTCAACTACAGGAGGTACTCAATCAACCGGAGATGGTGCAGCGGCTTGTAATGCTAAAGGTGCTGGGTACTACTGGACTGGTTCTCAATGTATCTCTATCGATACAGAAGATGAGACGACTGATACAACTAATCACGAATTAGACGCGGCTAGAGATCAAATAACTTCCTTGCAAAATAAGAATAAAGAATTAACTGGCTTGTACGACACTGCCTTAGAAGATCAAAAGACAGCAGCAGAAAAACAAGCAGCATCAGACATTTTAAACTCTGATTGGGAAGGCAAATACAAAGGCATGAAGCAAGACTATGAGGACGCAATCTTAGCCAAGGAAGAGATAGAAAGAGTCACCGCAGGTCCAGGAAGGAGTCGACTTACTAGAGGTGGAACTAAAGGTAACCGCTTTGATATCGATCCTGTCAATCTTGCAGCAGGTAGTTTCCAGAGTATCAAAGGAGACGAGCCAGTAGCCGCACCTCAAATGAGTGCTAACTATTCAGACGCACGGAAGAGAGCTTTATCACGTAGAGGCCAAGCAGCAGGTGCTGCTGTAAATAGTGGCTACTACGCTGATAGGAACGCTTATGGCTAAAGGATTAGGAGCTGTTAGCAAAGGCTTCTCTATGGGGTCGATGAGCAAGGGTTTAACCCCTAAGGCTCATGGTTGGTATCCTCGTAAAGAATCAGGTGCAGGAATCTACGGCGGAACAATTAGCCCAACGATCATAGAAGCTTATAACAGTAAATCCGACTATAAACGTTGGAGAGCTGGTCAAGATTTCTATTTCGGAGGAGGGAGTAGTTGGGCTGATAGATCTATTTATAGTCTTGCGAGATTCCCTCAAGGGGCTGTTGATGGTCGCTCAAAAGATATTGTCACTTTATTTCCCAGTAAAGACAGCCCAGAAAAAGCTTGGTATGTAGGAATGAGAACTAGGGGAAGTATTATCCTTCCTCAACCAATCAGTACTGGAACAATCACAATTAATGCTGTTGATCCCGACCCTTCTACTCATACTTTGGTATGGGATGTGACGGGGGTTTTAACTACTGCTCAGTTAGGTATCTTTAATATTTTTAAGGGCGATCAATTTGAAGATAGTGCTGCTGGTACAAATTATCCAGATGATTTAGTAGAGAAAGACGAAGGAAGTATTGCTTTAGTGTTGACCGACGTCAACATGGGTAGCATGACTCTGACTTTTGATTTGTCCAGACCTCAAGGACGTATCAGAAAAGGAGATCGTATTTACTGGAAAAAATTTAATTATGATCCTACTAATCCAACTCAATACGCATGGTCTCCTACCTCCGCTAGGCATCTATGTTCTAGTTTTAAATTCTTTTGCTGTTGCCCAGACCACTTAGGAGGAGCATTAGCCAACCTTGAGTATCCAGAAGGGGAAGCTGGCATGGATGAATTTCCTCTTCCTAACGCGGCGAGAACAGTAAGATCTGCATGGGAGAGTGAAGGAGCTGGTTACTATCGTCAGTGGAGAACATTACCTTTTCGTTGCGATGAAAGACGTGACTGTAAGCATATTCATTCGATGAGATGGGCGTGTGGTTGTCCGTGGCACGAGCCTGATGATTATGTTATTGAAACAGACCAAGAACTAGATATGTTTGGATTTATAGCTCGAGAGACAGGTCTAACAGACCAAGAATTTGATGAATATATGATTCTCAGAGAATTGAATAAAGATAGATATATTCTTTCTTTAGCAGAGGTTGTAGGCATTGAATTGTTCCCTCCGTCCGATGTTCGAGATGGAGTTAGAACAGATACTAGACCTATGTTATGGAATGATCGTGAAGAGCCAGATCCTACTTGGTGTCGCCAAAATGATTGGTGGTGTAAACGGGGAACTCAAGATATCAAAATATTCAACACCACTGCTGGTAAATTTGAATCAACTATTACAGCAGGGGGTATTGAATATCCGATGATAGAAGAAGTGGAAGAAGGAGCTGCAGGATCGCCTAAAATAGTCCCATAAGGCGAATACAATACATACATGGCGTCTTACCCTAATAACTACGGCGGAATTATTTCCGCAATCAATGCTTGTATAGCAACTGCCGGAGGTACTGTGACTAGTTATCCCAATAACACTGGAGGTATCATTCAAGCTTTAATAGCTTTAAATGGAGCCTTAGGAGGATTGGGCGGAGGCTCAGCTGTAATGATGGAGCTAGAGGCAGCTCAAGGACTTGATAAAGGAGACGTTGTTTATATAGATGTCGATGGGAAAGTCGCAAAAGCTAACCACGCTTCGTCGACACGAGACGGTGCTACTGTTGCTGGGATGATTCAAGAAGATGTTGCTTCTGGCTCTCAAGCCAAAATGGTTGTTGTAGGAAAAGTAGATATTACAGGGTGGGGACAAAGCCCAACAGCTCTAACTCCTGGGGCAAGATACTTTTTGAACGGTAATGGATTTATTTCCGTTACGCCTCCTTCTGGATCTGGGGAATACCTAGTGTTAGTAGGAGAAGCATTAGATGAAACGACTATTGCTTTAAATATTGATGTTCCTGTACTTCTGAGCTGATGGCAGATCGTAAACCCATTGTCTATGTTGACGGCTACCCACAAGAGCTAGCCACTGGAGACAGGCTTGCTGGAGTAGGTGCTGTAACAGTTTCAGCCACCCAACCCAGTACGGCCACGACTGGCGATCTATGGTTGAACTCGACGACTGAAATATTAAGTGTTTACGATGGCTCTGCGTGGACAGAACCCAACGAATCTGAATCATTTGTCAAAGTTCAAAATTCGGTTCCCAGTTCTGGAATCACTGGTCAATTATGGTTTGATACTGGCAGCAATCAACTTTACTGTAATGATGGGAATGGTTGGGAGACAGCAGAAGCTACCACTTACGCACAAGCAAACGCTCCTACTAATCCTACAGAAGGTAATTATTGGTGGGATACGACTAACTTAAGATTGAAATTACTTTTGAGTGGAACGTGGACAGCGGTAGCTCCTAGATTTTCAAGTCAAGCTGCAACCCCTTCTACAGGAGTAGAAGCAGGGGATTGGTGGTATAACACAACTACTGGAGCCTTTAGTATGTATATAGCAGGATCTGTTAATGCTTGGACTCTCGTTAGTAGCGGGGGCGGCAGCGGAGGCGGAGGCGGCTCTATTCGTGACATCTTGGCGTTTGGTTAATGGCAGCAACATTTAAAAGCACTATTCAGGAATTTGGCACAACTAGCTATCCCGCTGGTTTAACTAATTGCTATACAACGCCTGCATCTAAGGCATCTGTAATCGTTGGTATTTCAATTACTAATAAAAGTGCCTTCGAACTACCAATGGATGTTTGGATCCAAAGAGATAGTACTAAGCATTACTTAGCTAAGAGCGTATACGTTCCTGCAGGCAAGGCCGTTACTCTCTCTAATGCGGAAAGAATTGTCTTGCAATCTGATGGAACTATCCATGATGCAGTGAATGCAGATGCTCCAACTGTTGACGGTAGTTCTACTAAAACCTTTTCTTGCTTGCTTTCTATCTATGAGGACGTTAACTGATGAGTAAAATTCAACTAGTTAGAGAAGCTACTGAATCTCACGAAGCTCAGTTAGGTTCTTTAAATGATTTACCAGAACCGTCGGGTAAAATTGGTTATGGTATTAAATTTGACATAGCTACTGGAGCCTTTGACGTTGTAAGACACAATGATAGTGCGGGAGAATTTATTAAACTCAAGGACGATCTTATACTTAATAATGACGACTATGTTCAGGTTGTTTGGTCAGACAAGCTTTTAGAGTTTGCTTGGAACACGACCTACCCAGGACATTTACAAGTAAAGATCGTTTAAGTATTCATGAGCACTATTCTTGATCTCGGTAAATTAAGATTTCTCTTTAGAGGAGTTTATGCGAACGGGACCGCATATGAAACGAATGATGTCGTCACATACGGTGGTAACACATACGTTTACATAAGTAACACAGCAGCAGCAGGTAATGTTCCAACTACTACGGCCTATTGGTCGAAGATGGTTGACGGCCTAAGTGCTCAAGCTGGGTCTTACAATGCAGGCACAACATATCAAGCTAACGATCTTGTCAAAGTTAGTGGTATTGTCTACAGAGCCCTACAAACTACTACGGGCAATGTTCCACCTAATGCGACTTACTGGGAAGTATTTGTAGAAGGATTTAAATATACAGGTGATTGGAGTAGTGCTACTCAGTATTACGTTAACGATATTGCAGTCTTGAATGGTATTAACTATATAGCAACTGCAAACAATTTAAATAGTGAGCCACCTAGTGCGAACTGGGCTGTCTTTGCCGCAGGTTTTCAAGATAAAGGAGACTGGGACGCAGCAGTTGATTACGAGGTAAATGACCTTGTAACTTTAAATGGTGTTATTTATCGTTGTAAAGCTGACTCAACTAATAATGAGCCACCAAACGCAACTTACTGGGTAGTCTTTGCTAAAGGTTTTAACCACACTGGTGCTTACAACGCAGCAACTGCGTATAAGATTAACGATTTATTAGAAGTTAGCGGTAGAACATATAGATGTACAGCAGCGAGTACTGGTAATGAGCCTCCTCACGCAAGCTTTTCTGTATTCGTTGATGGTTACAAGCATAAAGGAGCTTATAACGCAGCAACTGCTTACAAAATTAACGATATTGTCGTAGTTAATGGTGTTACATATAGATGTACGGCAGCGAGTACAGGTAACGAGCCACCTCATGCAAGCTTCGAGGAATACATTGTAGGTTTCGAGCTAACAGGTGCATGGTCTAATACAACAGCTTACAAACTGAATGACTTAGCTTCTCATGGTGGAAATCTTTATAGAGCTAAAGTTGCTCATACAGGTTCTGAGCCTCCTAATGCAACTAATTGGGAGTCCTACATAGAAGGATATAATCGTCGTACTGATAACCAAGGACTTTGGTCTACTAGTACCGCTTATGACGTGAACGATACTGTTTCTCACTTAAACCATACATATCAGTGCATTGCCGATCACACGTCGACAAGTGATTTCTATGCTGATTTTGTGACTGGTTCGAACTGGGTCAGATTAACTGCAGGACTTAAGAATAGAGGCGGTTATTCAAACGGTGTATCTTATTTTGTAAACGATATTACAACTGTTGGATCAGCTCCAAACATGGAGATGTATATCAATCTGTATGATCATGTTTCTAGTGGTGCAGCACCAACTAATGATGGTAGTAACTGGACAAAAATCCAAGATGGACAGGTCACAGCCGGTACAAGTATTAGTGCATATGCTTATTTTGTAGGCGTTCAATAAGTGTTATTCAAAAAAAGAAAATTTAAAGAGGCTGAAAAAGAGAAGAAGATAGCCTCTCATGGATCTACTGTCGATAAAAAAAACATGGTGAATTCTAGGAATCATCTACAGAATAAATCTAAGCTCAGAAGAACTAGAGACATGATGGGTGACTTTGGAATTTAGTCGTTATTAAATACCATCTATACTTAGGAGACGAGGCAAATGCCTACTACCCTAATTGACGACGACGCATGGCATCTGGAATTAAAGGCTCATTAGACGCAGGAGCGGGTTCTCTCGATCTCACTTCTCAATGGGAGCTTGTTAAAGCAAGTACAACAACAACTCTGATTCTTTCAGCCTGTAATAGAGCAGCAGCTGCTGATACAATCAGAATTGCTGTTATACCAGCGAGTGTAACGGCGACATCGGGTTCAGTAGCTAATGATTACTTTATAGAGTACGACTATTCTTTAGCAGCAAATTCAGCACTAGAGAGAACTGGCATTGTTCTTGAGACAGACGCAAGAATACACGTTAGTAGTGCGGGAGGAAACGTCTCCTTCTCTTGTTATGGGCTTGAGTCCTAATTCATTTACATAACTACTAGGAGGTAGAAACTAATGGGAAGGAAACTCAGCTTCACAGGAATATCAGCCGGCGGCGGCGGCGGCGGCGGCGGCGGTGGTGGTGGTGCGCTCAATTGGTGGGAAGAAGTTTGGACGACGGTTGGGACAGCGTCGTTCTGGATCAGAGGTTCTTCTTATACCAATCAGAGTTCTACGACTTACCAACGTTTTGGTGCGTTGAAGCATAAGGGTGCATTTGGCGGTGTCTTCGACCCTTGGACTACGAATAACAACGGGGGACCTTACGCTAAAGGCTTTTTTGTTAACCAAACAACTGGAGGTATTACTGAGGCCAGTGGTAGTACTATATGGAGTCATAATTATGGTCCGACATTTACGACTTTACATAGAGGTAATGTAGGAAACGACTACGTAGTTAGAGGTGGATGTACAAATCCTAGTTACGGAGGTAGTTATAGAGATTGGTGGTACGGCTGTCGTTTTGATAGCTCTGGAAACCCCCAGTCAACCAGTTACGCTTCAGGATCTCCTAGTGGAGATTACGCAGAGCATAGTAATGGTGACCTTGCTATGGCTCAAACTAGCGTGAACGGTACGACTTATTTCAGAAGGTCTGGTTACAACAGGAATGATGGTAAATATTGGCATAGTAGGGGTACTTTCACTGGCAATGGCGGAAGTTACAACGAATGGAGTAACCCTAGTTCGAATACATCTACCAACTACTGCACTTCTTTTACTCCTCAAGAAAGAGGTTCTAATCCTTATGGATGTATCTGGTGGTATAACAACAGTGGCAATAAGCAATGGATTGGATGCTATGGCGATGGCCTAGATCGAGGTAGTTCTACTGCTACCGGTAACACGCAGATAGGTTGGCATAGCAACTGTCACGGTTTCGTGATGAGTAATAACAAGGTTTTAATGTCGAATGGTGGTAGTGCTTCAAACACTGGGTTGATGGATACAACGAACGGAAACCACAGCAACATGCCCAGCGGCGCTTCTTATGGTGCTTTAGCTCTGTGTCAACATTCAGACTATTCCCAGTCAGCCCATTTACCAAGACCTACATGGCCTGAGGTAGCAGATACATGGCTGATGTCAGCGCAGGGTAAGGGCTATTGTGCTATCAAGATTAATCCAACGACATGCGTTGTAACTATAGTGACGGCTAAAGATACAATCATGGCAGGTTTAGGTTCTAGTCCTCCATCTAGATCCAGCCAATGCACGTCTATCACAGGATCTACAAACCAGTACTTTGTTTATGCTGATGTTACAGGTTCCAAGGCAAACATAACTGTATTCCAGAATCCTTTCAAGGATCTTGATATGAGCTGAATATGATCTTTTATACTATTAACAAGAGACATTAGATTATGGCAACTATTACAGCAGCTCAACTAAGATCAGAAAGAAATACTCGTTTAGCAGCGAGTGATTATTTAACTTCTCCAGATCTGTACGATACGTACGCGCCAGGATCTCAGACAATGCTAATTGATTATCGTCAAAAGCTTAGAGATTTACCTGCTTTACATGCTGCAGAAGGAGATTCAATCGACGATACTGGCATTCAATGGCCAGAGAAGCCTATGATTTCTATACTAGAAGGTGGACCTGCTAAGCAATTACCTGCTTAGGTAGCTATTTAACTGAAACCTTAGTACAATCTGGTAGCTAAAAATAGAAGCTATGCAGACTGCAGAATTTGGCACAAAAGAATGGGTTCGAGAGAACCAAAATCGTGTTGATTATATGAATTTTTTATATGATCATTTCGATAGAGATCATGCACCTATAGGTTTAAGGCATACTTTTACAGGGCTTGCGAAGTTACGTGCAGAAGAATTAGGTAGACCTTTAGTAGAAGATGAAGTTAAAGTATGGGACATACTGAATAGTACTGTAGGTGCAAATTAGCAGTCCTTCTCAGGAATTAAATTCTATCGTGGCAACACGAGATTTTCTTCTGAGGCTTACTGATACCAAGGAATCTCCACGAATTCCTGGTGAAGTCAGGCGAGAAGCTAGAGCTTTGTTGCGTCATTATCCGCCTACTTATCGGTTAAAACCGTTACTAGAAGAGGCATTATATAAATAACAACTACAATAGGTAGATGGACTTACTATCTGAGTCTGATAGAGAAAGGCGGAAAGAATTACGTCGCATTATCGATGCTTGGGGTACTCCTCGTGCATACGATAAGGAATCTACTATCGAGGCTCAGAAACAATATATCCAACTTCAAATGAAATCTTCGGGGAGACTCTAAGTTATGGTAATGCTGGCTGAAGATGGCTTCAGAAATGCCGCTGTACCTAGTTCTGGTCCAGTCTTAAAGGATCTACTAGAGAGTCCTGCCAACAGATTTGCGGCCACCCCAGAGGCTAAAGGATTAATAGAGAATGCACTAGCTGGAAATTACACAGGTAGAGGTAGCTTCGGCTTGAATGAAGACGGCACAACTGGAGTACCAGAAGGAAGTGATTGGGGAAGTGATGTTGATGAAGACGAATTACTAAAGCTATTAGGTGGAGGTGATATTCAAGCTAATACGGGTGGCTCTGCTTACGACAAATTAGATAAGGAATATCAAGATAAAATTAATGCCCCCGGCAGCTCTATTGACGATGTAGAGGCTGATAAAATTCGTGAAATACTTAGAAATAATGAGGATAAATTTAAAGCCTCAGATTTCAATGAAACATTAATAGCTAATGCAGACACAGGAGCTGCACCTATTGGTGCTTATAAAGGGGGAGATGAAAAGATAGCTGTAGGACCTTACCAACCAGATGATCAGGCTGGTCGAATGTGGGAAAATTTCTTACAACAATCAGGTGGTAAAACTCCTTTTAATTATGAAATAAATCTTGGGGACAAAGGATTAGAAAGTATTGGCGCGGATGCAACTATTACAGGAGATAAAGGAGGTCAATGGTCAGCACAAGGATCATATGATTTTCCTACTAATCAAGAAGTGATGGGACCATTCGGAGGAGAAACTATTAATATTCCAGGGTCAATATCAGGAGGAATACAATATACAGATCCTAATAATAAATGGACAGGAAGTATTAATTACAACAAGAGAAACATGGGCATGCCTCCAGGTGCTTTCGGAGCTGAGTTTGGAGCACAGTTCTAATCACAAAGACACAGAAATATAGTTTAAAATTAGTAAAACTTGCTCAGAAAGCAGAACAATGTTCTTCTCGAGAGGAAGCAAGGAAAATTTTACGTAAAACTAAAAAAACCAAAAAGAAATTATTTGAATTAACTAATGAATGATTTTCAGCTAGCTGTTCTTTATTGTTATTTACCTTTTATTGTTTTTATTACTTTTTATTATTTAATAGAGCTAAATGACGACGATGACGACGATGACGATAAAGGTACTTTAGTTCCTGCTTATTACTCTGCTTAATGTGATTATTGCTTTACGCAATTGTCAACAGTTTTTCCGTTCTTCTGTTTAGTCCCCATTAATTTATAACCATCCCAGCAAGCTTTTCCGTCTAAGCCTTTTTTCTTAGAGTGCTTTTCTGCTCGAGATTTAGCTTCTTGTCGTTTATTCATTACCAACTCCAATTACATGACCAGTACCCTGGTTTTGTTTTGTCTTTCTTTTCGTCGCAGTTGTGTCTGCTTTTGAAGTTTGCTCTACGTTTGGAATCACCATGTCCTCCTTTTCCTTTAGAACCTTCCTTGTAATGCTGCATGTTAGGGTCTCCAAAACGTACAATTTTATCTTTATCTCCGTCTTTCACTAAAACTGCAAATTTCTTAGAGCCACCTTTTGTTTTCTTAGGTTTGTTATACCCTTGAAAAATTTCACCAGCGTAACGAATTGTTTTTGCCACAAGCAGAAACTAATAGTCGTAATTACTATTGTAAAGCTTTTGTAAAACCAAAAAAATTAATCCCTCTCAGGAGAAATTAAGGTAGGACTAATTGATATTGGTGTATGACACCCGAGCGATGGGAGGCTTACATGTACGGCCTCATCGACTTGTCCCCAGGATCCGCCAGAAGGCGTTTCCGACAATCAATCAAAGATGAATGGGGGTGTTGTGCCTATTGTGGTAGAGAACCGATAGAAGGCGATCAGTCATCTTTGATGACTTTAGATCACATTAAGCCAAGATTCTTCGGAGGCAGTAGCTTAAGGTCTAACCTTATCCCTGCTTGTACTAGCTGCAACAAGGACAAGGGAAGTATCCGCTACTGGAGGCACTGGTATGAAAAACAGGATTTTTACTGTCCTGCAAAAGCAGCCAGAATTGAAACATGGATGCAACCTGAATCGATAGGAGGTAACAATGGACGAGGGCTTAACTATCGAACAGCAATACCAACTAAGGAAGCTGGCTCTCGAGATCGAGAATTACTCTCGAGAAGAACTGAAAGAGGAATTACTTGCTTGTTGGGAGGAGAAATTTCAGCAGAAGCAATGCTTTCTCTCGCTTAGTCAAGAAGCAGGTATCATTTTTAAATTAGATGATTATCATCCTGCTTCTATCCCAATGAGTGAAGAGGAGTTTAAAGGTGTTTTCGGGTACGAACCTACTACTGAGGAGAAAGTGCAATATGTGCAGAATTTATATGAAGAAGTAGAACCAGAGTTAGATATGGATGAAATCGTGCTTGATTCTGAAGATTAATCATATACAATCAAGTAACTACATGTAGAGTTTTATGGAAGCGGTTATTGCAGGTGCTATTGCTGCGGTCGTGGGGCTTGTATCAGGACAAGCTGTGAGTATTCGTTTATCCAGTACCAAAGGAAAAGATGCAGCTCGTATAGCAGCTTTAGAACAAACCGTAACTCAAATGATTACAAGAGAGGAAGTACAAAATGCTTTTGCTCAAGTTGCAAAGATTGAAGCTGAGAAACAAAAAGCAGTCATGATGGCTCCTCCTAATGTTTCTTTCGAGGAAGCAGTTCTAAGCAGGCAGCAGAATATTCAAAGAGCAGCAGCTCAAACTGATCAAGTGAATCAGCAAATGAATCAACAATTAGCAGCTTTGCAATCTCGCCTAAAGGAGATACAGTCTGGACAGTCTTAATTTTCATATGTCTGAAACAACAATTAAGTTCAGAATTGATCAAAATGGCAACGTAAAGGAAGAAGTTATAGGTGTTGTGTGCAGTAATTGTACTGACATAACCCAACAAGTAGAAAAGGACTTAGGCTCAGTCATATCAAGGACTTTAAAAGGAGAATATTATCAACCTTGCACTATAAATCAGACCGACCAGAAAGAAATAGTGGCACAAACAGAGTAAAACTACCTATTACAGGCACTAATATAAAGGTTTATTTACTCACTTGAGTACTCATGATTAAGTCTGCTCTTATAGCTGCAGCATCTTCTATAGCTATCTCTCCAGCTGTATTGGCTGGTCCTTATGTCAACGTTGAAACTAACGCTGGCTGGTTAGACAAAGAATTTGTTGCTGCTGTTACTGATATTCATTTCGGTGTAGAAGGCGAGAACGGAGCTTGGAACTACTACGCACAAGGTGGTCCTGCTTACGTTAAGGTTGCTGACGTTGATGGAGAAGTTCGTCTTTCAGGTAAAGCTGGTGGTGGATATGCTATCTCCGAGTCTGTAGGCGTTTACGGTGAATTATCTGCTTTGACTGGCGAAGATAAGGAAGATTTTTCAACAGGCGGTAAACTAGGTCTTAAGTACAAGTTCTAGTCCCCATGAACCAGAAGATATTCAATATCTTCGCTGTTACCAGCCTCGCACTTTCTGGCAGTCTTGCCGTCGGTGTGGTGGCTGGTATTTTTTATGTCAGAAGTGACGCAGCGAAAGAAGCAGTGAAGTCTCGCTTAATGGAGCTGATTACTCCTGATATCGATGGGCAAATGATGAAAGCAGTGCCTGATATAGGCAATGCAACATTAGATGCAATCACATTCCCCGATATGACAGGTCCTGTAGCACCAAAACTTTAGACTAAACGTATCAACATGATTGCTACGCTTGTGACTCTTGATGTCATTGATGTAGGAGAACATGAATTCATCTATAAACGACTAGATGGTTCATACTATGCTTTACGTGTACGAGCAGGCCAAGCGGATGAGATTATCGAATTGGGTGATATCCCTCCTGAAAGGCATTTACGTCAAGAACAAATAGATCATGGGGACAATCAAAATCCCGAACGTTTATAGTCCAGGCGTTAGAGATATTGTTATCAGAGATTTATCAGTCCCTACTGTCAAAGTGTGGGCTGTAGATCCACCTCAGAGCCTTCCTTTATATCTTCCAGTAACAGCTGATATGGGTTGGCCTCTTATTGAGATGCCTGGCTGCGTAGAGGCTCGACAAGAATGGAATAAGAAAGCATTAGAAGACGATCCAGAAGGAAATCTTCTGCTGTGTACAGACGTGGGGATGCCTTCGTTCCAGACATTGGACTACAGCCAAGAAGGGATGGTCTTTGTCCAAAAGAAAGGACCTGATTTACCTAACACGGGAGTAGGAGGCGATCAAAATAATGACCAAGAAAATAGTGAAAGTGGTGAGACCAATCAAGATTCTTCTGCTTTTCCTACCGATAATTTTACAGGAGATATTCCAAAGAATGTAGAGACGGAAGAAGAGCCATGTCCTCGTCCAGACGATCCCAGTATTGGAAGTAAGGGGAAATTTGGTAGAGCTCGTGTCAAGGGTTATGAACGTAATGAGGAAGGAGAATGTATCACCTTATGGACAGAGGTAGCTGTGTTAGAAACTGTGAATACCTATCTACCACCACCACCCCTCATACTCAGCACAGGTGCTATTGCAGCCACGGCGGTGACGTCTAGTGTTCTGATTAAACCTTTATCAGATTATCTATTGAAAATTATCAAGCCTTTGGTTAAGAAAGTTCTCAAAAAGGTTTTACCAAAACTTATGGGGAAGAAGCCCAAGGTGCTTTCCGTACGTGAACGCCGATTGTCTCAACGGGATCTGCGGAAGTAAGTTCTTTAGTGATCACTTTAGGTATGGAATGAGAATGATCTGGTAACACCCCCGGAGGATTTATAACATTTACGTCGGCACATATAGCAGCGTATTTGCTGTTAGAAGCCCATACGATCCCCTCTTTAGCTAGGTTGCCGCAGTGTTTCAGCCTCGAGATTTCATAATCTAAAACTTTCATATTCAATGAAGCCTGTTGCAGAGCTATTTGATTCGTCGCCGCAGTTCTACACAGGTCAACCATCTTTTTATCTAGAGATTTAGACCAACTAGCAGTGAATCCTGCTGTCAGGTTCAAATTATCTTTTTGTAAAGTTTGAATTGTTTTTTCGAATAATATACTTCCTGGATTATCAGGTACTGTGTCTCCATTTATATCGCGCATGTCGTAGACCGGTTCCTGATAGGTTTCCTCGAAGGGTAGCCTTTGACCAAACGTAGCTCCCGCATAAGGAGTGACAGTTAATGTAGAACTCTGGCAATTAACACCTCCTGTAAAAGTTGAATTCATATAAGTGCCGTTTAATACTTGGTATGCATTCACAGTTGCTTGACCGGAAGAATTAGCGACCGGATTGGATGTGGCCGATATACCTCCAATATCGCTTGCTCTAGCGGGTAAAGTAGTGTATAGTAAAGATAACGCTAAAAGCCTTGGTATAACAGGGATCTTGATCACTGGCTAAATACTGAGGTAGATTCTATAATTGTATCGGCTTCCACGGTTCTCGTCACGGTTGTCCTATTCCTGATTCCGGCTCCAGAATATGTTTCAGCAAACATAAAGTTAGCCCCTGGCTCGACGATTGACCATGTTGGCTTGTTATTCAGATCTAATCCTTTCCATGTTGTAGTAATACCATTGACGGTAATACTCCCTGCGTCTACAGCAGGTGCAGTAATATTGTTACTACTAGGTTTTACGTTCTGACCGGACACAGTATATTCCCAGCCTGTAGAAAAATCTTCAGACACTATCGTCTCCGATGTCACTACACGACTCTCCGTTCGAGACGTTAGCTGGCCCTGAGAAAAATTTGGCACAACCGGGACGGCTAGGGCATTTGCAGGTATGAATATTGCGGTGACCGCATATAGGACATGACGTATATTTTTTCTCATATACCATTATGCCTCCATTTAGTTGCCAATTATTAGCTCATTGGTAATTTGACCAATCGCAGTTGTACCAGCCGCTCCGGCGGTTAAAGTCGATATAGTACCACCAGCAGAACTACTGAGAGCACCTGCCAAGGTTCCCTTCGTACCTCCGGCAAACGTGGTGGTGCTTCCGTAAGCCGGAATGGACTGTACCTGACCGGTTGTCGTGCTCACTGTTGACCCCGCATTTAAGGTAGCTATAGGGTCACCTTGTAAATAATTTTCTGCGAAACTAAATTGATTTCCGGTTGTATGAATTTCATATGTACCAGCTGTAAGTGTTGGGCTGGCGGTTACAGACCCAGCTGTTAATCCGCCGAATACGTCACTATTGCCGGTGCCGACTTTAATATTTGTGCCACTTACTGAATACGCAGACCCTATTCTTGACGCAGTTGAGCTAGCCCCATCAACGGTGAGCTGTACCGAGGCTTGATGTCTCATCGTGATATCGGCCATCGCTGGTCCCGCTGACAAAGTAAATATTGCCAGTAAGATCTTCCACTTCATAATTCAAAAGCATTGGTCTTTGTAAATTCATACTAGGTGTTTTTACGTCCATCATGTTTTGTGAAGGATTCACCGTCAGGCTTCGTATTACGATCATCGGTTCCCCAACCATTGCGCTGGTACTCCATTAAGAATACAAGGCAACACCCTGCATGTGCTAAATGTGAAAAGCCTGTTTCAGGATCTTTGTCTTCTCCTTTCCACCAAGCAAAGATATGTCGACATAATGCTGCGAAATATCTACCCCATTCTGCTCCTCTACACCAGTTGTTAGCTTCGTATTTATCAGCACCATAAGTTAATACATCTGTGATTTCTTCAATAGCAGCCCAAGGGGTTAATTCAAAGCGAGTCTTTGGCTTCATATGTATTTAGTATCCGTCCTAGGATAGGAAATGAATTGAATATTTCCAATACCTTGAGAGGAAATCCAGGAGCTCCGTATAGACATAACCCTAATAAGGTTCCTGCTTTAGTGCGGAGACATCTAGCAAAAGCACGTAAGAGTAATTCAGATGCTCAGAACTATGGTGGTAGTACAGGAGGATTGAAAAATATTAAAGCTCGAGGTGGTGGACTGGACGTTCTCTTGAGAAGAGCTCAAGAAAAACGTGATGAACAATCTATTTTCGATACTTTCGGGTTAGAGGAGGACATGAGGAAGACTTCTTCCCCTGCAAGTCTAGGGGTAGAGAATTTTGATTTGTATTAATTTCAGACTTGTCTGGAGGTAGATAGACTTCTATGAAATTAACTGATACAGGTTTTAATTTAATCAAAGGTCTTGACGTTCTCTTAGGTAAATAATTAATCAGGTCTTCAGCTTCGAAATTTTCAATAGTAAACAAGCAACTCCTACCCGAGCTCCATTGCGGATCGGTCTCTGTCGGATCCCACCATTTCGAGACTTTGAATGGTGACTCATTCAATTGCTTATACCCAGGTAAAGAGACATGAAATACATGTAATCTTTTTGCTAAAGAGGTAATATTATTGAACGATTCCATATCTAGTTGTTGTCTTAATTCCATCTCGTAAGGTAGTGCATCAGACCAAAAGAGCCAAGAATCGTATACTATCGAGCGACAAGTCAACCACCACTCACCTTCAGGGGTCTGAAATTCTCCTTCTGGGGATAAAGCGTAAGGATTATGCATTATTCTCGGTAGTTGTATGGCTTTTTCTCGATCGATTTATAGGAGAGTTCCCAATCGCCTTCTCCACTTAATTCATTGAAAACGATACGTCCTATGTGACTAAACGCTGTATGGAATCTTGCAACCATCGTTTGGAATTGAGAAGGAGGCGATGATGGTGGCAGGTAAAAGATTGCTGACCAGTCAGAAGGAGATATTGATCTAAAGGTTTCTAACTCGTCATCCCACCAAGAAGGTCGTAATCTTTTGAATGGCATACAGCATGGAAAATCCCATAGCCAAGGACATTTAATTATTGTTTCGTTATGACCCACCCATAAGATGGCTTGTTGAACAGATCCTTTCCTGTATTCTCTCAGTGTCTTATTGAAGAGTTTACGACTTGGAGCTAATCCAGTCGGAGGACCAACAAATACTCTTCCTTCTCCTGGGATTATCCAGTCTTGTGAAATGATTTTATGTAAAGCATCTTCGCCGTCATTACGATCAAATATTTTCGCTGATTGCACTAAAGCATTAATTTCTTTAGTACTATAAGGATCTAAGTCGATAGAGCCTAGAACACTACGAGAAGCAAGAACAATATTAGTGGGGGGTGCTAAATCGCAGCGATCAGGTCTTCTAGACATTTATGGCAATATGATGGTTTCTCTTTTTCTCCAACCTTTTTTATCTACCCATGAATTAAATTCTGCTTTTGCTTCTGGAGTGAGATAGCCAAAGAAGCGATTGAGAGCATGCTTTAAGGCATAGTTTTTGTCTTCAAACTTATCTAGTTCTAGACCACCATGTAATGCACAACATGCATCAAGTAAGTCGAACATTGGCATTGAGACTTGTTTGTTCTGTTCTTCTCTATTCATGATTTAGACATCTTCTCCAAGATTGCTTGTGCGTGTTTAGCAGGGTATTCTCTTTCTATTATTTTGACGCTCATTCCTGTCTTATCTACTAAGACAACTAATGCGGCTTTAGCAGGATCAAATTTATCAATAGTCTTAATCAGCTCAGTAAGGAATGACGAATTAAATTCATCGCCAGCAGCTTCGGTTTCGGCAACTCCTTTCTTTAAGTCATCTAAAGCAAGATAGTATTTACCTTCTTTATCTCTATGAGGTTTTAATTTAGTTAACGGATAAAACAAAGCACCTGGGCCATGCTTATCAAATCCTTGGTCATACATCTTGATAGCATCAACAAGGATTAATTCGATGGCCATCACGTTGATTTTTAACGACGCTTCTTTATCTCCTTTGCTACCTCCAGGAGTCGTTAACTCCGGAAACATCTTCTTACTTAATTCTTGCCTTGAGGGTCTTGGCATTGTGGAATTCCACTAGCAATTGATCGACAGATTTTTCTGCCAGTTTTGCTAATGTTACTATCTCTTTACTATCTTCGCATTTATTTAAAAAATCTATCGTCTCATTTAAAGAGTTATGAGCCCTTAAAAGTTGAGCTAAGACGTCTGAGGTTTTGTTCATAAGTATTTCCGTTTGTACAAATATAATCCTTAGGAGGCTCTTCTAGCCAAACTCTTCTGCCTTCTACAATGCGGTATTGACGGTCGCCGCAGTGTACGGTATATGGTTGATGGATTTGCACTTAAGTATTTCAAACAAGTTGAAGATACCGTTAGAAATACCTAAATGCAAGTATCCAATGTCACATTGTGTGTTTTGATTTGTATTCTGGACTCAACTTGATATTACCGATAACTCTTTTTCTCGCTATATCTAAGGTTTCGCCGTTCTCAACCATCTCATCGATATCTTTAATCCAGTAAGCTTTGCCTTCCTCTTCAGGATCTCTGCCTAAGTAAGTTTGATAAACGGAATCAACCCATTGAGAATTGTCAAGATCGACAGTGTGCGTCTCAGTCATAGTAATTCTGAAGTTGAGTTAAGTGTAATTCTTTTTAAGCAGTTGTGAAGTCAACGTCGATTTTTTCGTAATCCACTCCAAGGTATCCATTATCCATTGTCACGACAGCTTCTGGAGCAGTCTGCAGTAATTCTTGAGCCATCACTCCTTGGTATCTTCTGGATTTAGGCTCTCCTTTATAGTTCCATTCGTAAATAGAATGCCCATTAGGAGATTGATTGATATAAGTAATATTTTCTTTTAACTGAATATCACTTCTCATTGCTCCCCTGCTTTGTGACTTGCCATCATTTCCTCCTGGAGCAGTTCTCTTTCTTCTAAAGCCTCCTTTAAGTCCTGTCCTGCCTCCAGCCGCAGCCGTATATGATCTGCCGTGAGCTGCTTTCGCACGGGCGGCGGCTTGTCCTCTTTTAGCATGGTCTGTACCTCCGCCTGTTCCGACTGAATAAAAATCTTCTGCATTGTCCTCAGGCCAGTAACACCCGAAGGCATCACATTTACCAAAAGCAGCCTTGTAATTTTCTGGAGTAGCGGCTGGATTGTATTTCATCCTCGTCATCAGTTTGGTATAACTGTCATCATCAATCATTCCTGTCTCTGCGTCATAAGTGCCATCAATCCTGTTTCTTTTCAAGATTGATTCTTTCATGACCTGATCATATGTGTAAGCACTGTAATCAGTATCATCAGCTTGAGTTACATCTGTAGTCCCGTCAGCAGATGTAGCAGCTAAAGAATTTTTTTTATTAAAGTCTCTAGCGTCATCCAGATATGTATCAAGAGCACTTTTAAGATATCCAGCGTCTGCTCTGTCTCTTTTGTATCTCAGAGAATCGCTGAAAGAGGTATCGAAAGGGTGTTGATATTGTGTCATGATGTGGATTTGATTTTATTGGTGTATTTATCGATGAGATCATCTATCGAAGAAGTTGTACCGATATTGTCGGGAAGTCGATCAATAGCCCAACTACCGAGCTCTCCAAACTCCATTAATGATTGTCTATTCGTTGTACCTTGCGAAGCTATAGTCGCTTCTTGCTGCTTTCTATCGAATGCATTTCTAGTTCTGACTTTGTCAGAAGCAGATAAAGCATTAAAAGCAGTCTCACCCATCCCGTAGTAAGGGTCGAAGGTAGATGTGTTCGTGTTATCCGAAGATGTACTGCTTGTTGCACTAGTGTTGCTAGCCGCAGCATCTTGGCTTGTAGAAATTGTATTGGTGTTAGAAGTAGTGGAACTTGCATTTTGAAAAGCATCCCACGGGTCGTAGCCATCCCATTTATCTTTAAATTCGTCTTGACCCATATTCATGATATTGCTCTTGATAATTGACCACGCTTCATCTCTTGTTTTCCCGTCAGCCAGAAGGTTTTTCATGTCTCCATCTAGCCAGTATTCTTTCCCTTCTTTGGCTAAAGGTCTATCGAAAATATTTTTATATAACCGATTTAATCGACCTTCGTCTGAATCATTCATCTCCATCAACATATCTTTATATGTTGTCCCCGTTTTACCGTCGGCTCCTACAGAAAATTTCTCATTCCAATGAGATAAAGAAGCTGCATCAGGATTCCTATCGTAAATATTTTGATAAGCTTTTGTTATGAATTCGTTATTAGTGAGTTTAGTACCATCGTCTTTGAAGCCGTATTCAAATAAATTAGTTGTATCTGCGAGTTTGTCCCATCCACCTTTGTTTTGTGCTGTTGTTTGTATTAAAGCGTCAGAAGGTACAAAGCCAGTATATTTTTGACTCCTTGGAGTTTGGGTGAGAGGGTCTAGTTCAACTTCTTTTTTAAAAGAAGAATCATCAGCGACTGTAGTAGTAGTGGTAGTAGTATCATCATCATCATCATCGGATGTTGCGTCTCCTAGATATTTAAATTTAAAAACGTCCCATCCATCGTCATCACCGTCGTCTATTCCTCGAACAAAACTTACAGAACCATCATGTCTGAAACTTTCGTGAGGCTGATCATGGTAACCCCAAGACCATTTACCTAGCAAATCTTTGCCGTCATATTTAAGATCCCATCTGTCTAAGGCATCATCAGATAATTTAGTTCCAGTCTTTTGGGCAAAACGAGCAACTGTTTCTCTTATACCACCTGATGGCATATTGTATTTGCCAACCATATTTTTACCATGTGCAGCCCATATTTCGTCTGCCGATAAAAGCCCATCATCCCCTGCTGCACCAGTTAAATCATCGTATAGTTGGTTACGTCTCGCAAAACTATTGTATCTAGTAACATCAGTATTATCGTCATTACTCCATGTCCCTCCGATACCCCATTCGTTAGCCATTTAAAATACTTACGTTCAATATGTTTATCTTAGTTCAATTAAAGCAAGCTAATCCCTGTTACTAGGGCTTTCGGCGTCGTTAGATAGATGTGAGGCTAATAAAGCCTTAGGATCTATAGGACCATCGGCATTGAGACGGAAATCAATCCACAGTTTGTTATCTTTCTCGATTTTTTGAAATCGTCTTGGATCTTTATCTCTAGTTGTTTCTAAAAATTGTTTTGTTTCTTCCATTAATTTACGAGAGTTGTATTCCAGGTCTATGACTTGGAGGTGTCGATTATGAAAGAAGTGATTAACACCTTTAATTCTGATATGGAGAGGATTGCAACAAGTGTTGTCACCGCAGATATGTTTAATAGGTAAGCGTCCTATATCACCCCAAGAGAACCAAGTAGCAACTCGAGGTGCTGAATATTGTCTTCCTCCCCAATGGCGAGGCATTGAAAAATAAGTTGAATTAGATCGACTATGCATCGGTCCTCTCCAAGGCCAGCATTCTTCTGCTGTTCCTATCTCTACAAATGACCAGAATTCTAAGAAACGTCTTCTATGCTTTTTGTCAATTTTATGAATATCTAGAGATAGTCTTCCTTCTGTCAAAGAAGAGACACAACGAACGCAGGCATGGCTATCGCTATAACGAGGAATCTTGCCATCCTTAGATCCCAAAGAATGGTCTTTACAAGGACAGATAGGCCCTCCTTCTATCTTTGAATGGAGGTTAGGTGGAATTGGCCATTGAGCCATAGAGCTATATGTTTAATGGGAAGCCTTTTGGTGGTTTAAATTTACCACCCATCTTGACTAATTGCTCTTTCTTAGGCTTCAATTCTACGTTTTTAGTATCCCACAGCTCTTGTCTCGTAGAGCCTTCAATAATGACAGGAAGTTTTTCTAAATGGAGGCCAACAGCCTGGGTTTGTCCGACGACAAATCCATCTTGGTTGACTGTTATATTTCGTACTCGATGACCAACTTGAAAAGTAGACATTTAATTAAGCCTTCAAACTAGGTTAATTACTGTCTAAGTTACGTCAAGTGAACAAGGTGATGCATCTATCGGTTCTTCTTCTTGGTTGACAGGACCTTTAATCGGAACCCTATGAACAGTAACTCCCGCTTCTACGAACATTTGACGAGCTAAATCAAAGCTTTCTTGCCATCTAAATGGTTCAACAAAATCAGGAACAACAACTTTATTAATTTCTGCTTGGATTAAAACAGCAGCACATTGACTGCATGTCATTAATGGCCAAACGTACATAGTTGCGCCTGTCAGACAAACACCACTACGTGCGGCGTAAGCAACACAATTCATCTCTGCGTGAGTTGTCATCTTGAGACGAGTTTCTCTATCAGCTAGTCGACTATCGGTGTCATCGACTCCTGCAGGTAAACCGTTATATCCTGTAGCGAGTATCCTGCGATTCCTTACAGCCACTGCTCCAACTTTTGTAGAGGGGTCTTTAGACCAACCAGCTACGTGAGAAGCAATGACAAGAAAACGTTGATCCCAATGTTTGGGTGCTTTAGGTGGGCGACCGATGCTCTTAGTATCCATTAATAACTTAAAATAAATATGGAACCCTATTGTCTTTCAAGTGCTTGAAGTCGTCGCCGTTTTAGGACTCGCCGCAACAGGAGCGTTGTGGAGAATGGCTTTCGAACAAGGAAGTATGAAAAAGGGTATGGAATCAATTTTAAATGAAGTTCGTCTTTTAAGAAACGAAGTCAGTAAAGATATTAGGCATATCGAACGTAACTTGCATGATCACGAGAAAAGAATAAGAAATCTTGAAGATGTATCACACGATCACAAAAAGAAATGAGATGAATTGGGATCAAGAGCTAGAGAATGATAGACTAAAGGGTATGATTATCGTCTATCAAGAGCACATTGATGTGCTGGAGAAAGAGAACAAAGAACTGAAGGCTAAGACTGCTTTCCTTCAGAAGCAATTGGAATATAAAAGTTACGGTCCTCCTATCTACGAAGAGTCAGCAGTTACTTAGCTCCTTCTTCTACGTCTGCTCCTGATCCGACACATGCGGATTGTTCTGGAGCCCAGCTGGGTCTATAGCCAGAGAACCATATCTTTCGTGTCTTCTCGAAGAGTTGTTCTTTAGATAGGTTCCATTTAGATAGGCATAGTTGCAAGTCTTCTCTGATATGCAGGAATGGACGGCTATCCCAATACCTCATACATAACCTTGCTATATCTATATATTCTTCATCTGTTGGTTCTTCCACAGATATTATTTGACTGAGTAAATCTCTGTCATGATCAACTAAGGCAGCATTATCTGTGCGATAAGCAGTAGCATTCTGAGGAGAAACTCGTGGCATCGGAGATTTACGTTGTGACAAGTTGACCTTAAAAAACCCTGTCAGAAATCTAAAGAAGACTTGACAGGGTGTCAAGAGTATTTAATTGGTATGACTTAGTTCTTAAGCAACCTGACGGGGTTGACGGGGTTTGCTAGAACTCTCTCAGAATATATCCTCCTCTCTTGGAAGAAGAAAGAACCAAGACCTAGCTTGATATTAGACGTTCTTTTTAGTGAACAACTTGAAGGAAAATATTAGGATTAAGTATTATTTAGTTTCTCCCTACAAAGTTCTTAGACGACCCTGTCAACCCTGTCAAGTTATTTGGATCGCAGTGAGAATAAGTCTTTTGGGCTGACAGCCTATAGAATAAAAAAAGTTTTTTTGACAGGGCCTATGGAATGGCGTCCTAATAGACCAGAAACTTTAGGCGGATGGTTAGAAGTGAAGCTTGATCAGAAAGAAGTGGATTATGTGTGGAAATGTATTAAAGAAGCTGAAGATATGAATATAGATAAGAGACCTGAATTAGCAGGTAATATCAGTTCTAGCTTGGAATTAGTGGATACCGATAATTATTTCGAGAGAAAGGTTCTTGTACCTTTATGTCATTCCTATTTTGAGTGCTTCCCTCAATACAAGATGGTTAAGTATGCAATACCTTATAGTCCTAATGTAGGCGCTGCTGATATTGATTGGAGTGATATAGGATGGAATTTTTCCTTATCTTCATGGTGGGTTAATAAGCAAAAACAATACGAATATAATCCGCCTCATGATCATGCTGGGGCTTTTTCTTTTGCTCTGTGGTTAAAAGAACCAGCAGAGTGGGAGGAACAAAAACAGAAGACAAACTCAGTCAAGACTAATAACCCAGTGAATAATACTTTTCAATTTGTATTCCAAGATATATTGGGTAAGTCCCAGAATTTTACTTATCGGCTAGGAAAAGAATTAGAAAATATGATGGTGTTTTTTCCTGCGTCATTGCAGCATTGCGTAAATCCTTTTTTTGATAACGAAGGAATTCGTATTAGTGTTGCTGGTAATATTTTTATGCAAAGTAGATTGATATCGGAGCTAGAAGATGGAGAAGAATTAGATTTACGTCCTTGACTAATCTTTGAAAGAATTGACCAGCTGATTCTGATCAAGATACCAAGGAGGTTGACTCGTTTCGAATTGTGTTAATCGAGAAGGGAGGAAGTTATATGCGAAGCAAATTCTATTTTCATCAGTGTGATTATCATTTCCTTTATGAGCTAAATGACTAGGAAAAACAATTAAATCTCCTTCTTCCATATCGAAAGAAATAGGTTGATTAAAAGTATGTCTAACGATTAATTCATAGTTCGGTTGATGATGCTGATCACAGGAGGCCTCTCTTGGAGCATCTTGGAATGCGATACTCATTCCTTTGCCTTTTAAATAAACCACTGCAGACATGAATGATTCAATATGGGAATGCAGCTCAAAGTTTTCTTCGTTAGGAGTACATAAGCTCGACCAAGCTGAACAAATATTCCATTGTGAAAGAATATTATTATTACAAGGTAAAGCAGGAAGTGAAGCCTGGAGAATCTCTTGATGAAAAAAAGCTAGTTCCTCTGTTCGAAGAATATCGTCCCAATATAAATTATTATCCATATCAATTTGCTCGATCATTGATCTTTCTCTATGACGATCTTCACACAGTTTTAAAGCCTTCTTTATTAACTTTTCGTCTATCTTTGTCTTGCCTATTAATGTAGGGAAAATAGTTGCAAGTTCCATTTAGTTAGGTCTAAGCCAAATTCTTCTAGTCTTACCATCGATAGTAGCCCTGCATTGTTTGTAATTCAATCGCTTTAGAGCATCGGTTACCTGCATTCCTATCTGAGCTTGTTTGTCGACAGCTATTTCTAACCATGAATAAAGATCAGAGAGAGTTATATACCCTTGAGTCTTGTAATAACCAGACATATGTGTTGTTAATGTTTCTGAGATTCTTGTTTCCAATGGACTATCTTTAGTGAAGCTGTCAATGTAATCAGCGATGTGACTAAGTTCGTAGCTAGAAAAATTATGGATCGGCTCATCTAGATAGGCTTGGTATGCCGCAGCCCAAATAGAGTTGCGATCTGCTTTCAGTCTGTCGAGATCTATGATCTTTAATTTAGAATTATCTTTCGACGCAACCTTACCTGAGACAATAATAGGCATGAAGCGTCTATTACCTGTTGGATCTACAAGGAAGTCCATACCATTAGTAGCTCCTGCAAGAACAAAACTGCGAGGATAATTCTTTTCATTCTCATATTTCCGAGCACTTCTATCGACTGAAACACTAACCAAGTTCTTTAATTCTTCAACGTGTTTTCTCTTGAAGTATCTTTCGGCTTCGTCTAAAACAACAATCCAGCCAGAGTGAAGTGCATGAGGCCTATCTTTTAGATATTCAATACCTTGCTGGATAGTGGAAACCCAAGGGTAGTTGCCAGGATCTGCAGGATCAGGCGGCGTGAGGTACTGGAAGAATGTTGATTTACCACAGTTCTGCCCACCAATAAAGATAGGCATCCAGTCGTGTCTTACCCCAGGCTGAAGGACTCTTGCTACTGCTCCAATCATGAAGCGTTTCATGATGACATCAGCTAGAAGTTTCCCGTCAGGCATCCTAGGATTTTGCGCTATATCTTCTGGAGTACCTATCAAGGTAGATGCCAATGTATCGAAGTAATTACAAGGCGTACTTCTGCTAGCTACGAATTCTAAATAAGCTTTACAAGGGTTATATTCGTTTCTGTCTGCCATCACCGTAGTGACGTCATACACTAAGGTTTTTGGGAAGGCTCTACCTTCTCGGGTAGGGATTTTGACGTAGGTAGTCGAAACGTCCCGAATAATACTGGGGTTAGCTTTGGATCCATATTCCATATCCAAAGACATTGCATTGCGACGTAGGTCAGGGTAAGCAAGGCGAAGATGCCTTTCGATGATTTCAATTTCACTTAGACCATCCCTGTTTTGTGTATTTCGCGCGTGAACCGCAGGTTCATCTGAGATTTCTTCGGCATGATGAGTTGGTGGAGTAGTAACTGGAGGAGGAGTAGGAGCGATAATATTCCAAGGTCTATTTTCGCTGAATAAACTTTGAGTCGGTGTAGCGATTACTTCTTCTTCCGCTTCTTCTTCTTCTTCTCCGCCAAAATCGGAGTGGTCGTAGCCACTGACTGAAAAACGTTGGCCAATGAAATCTGTTCCGAAATCTCCTGACCCTTTTAGTTCTGAAGGAAGTTTTTTGCGCCATTCTGAATCACACTCATTTGCACAGTAGAACAAAGTAGCAAGACTTGATCCGTTGAAACCGTAGAAGAATTTCTCTGTACAACGTCTCGAGTTGTTACCTGAACCATGATGTCCTTGAGAAGCCCAGTCACACCAAGCTGTATAGATAGAACTTCCACCAGCTCTCGCAGCTGCAGTGACTTTAGTAAATCTTTGGTAATCTCCTTCGCTGGTTGGTTCTATAACTTGCTCTAGACAATAGATAGCTTGATCAATAGTTATTTGGTCGTAGTCTTTAGTCTCGTGGTCATAGCGTGTCCTTCTCTTCTCGGCTTCTTTCTCAGCTTCACTAATCAGGTCTGCAGGAAGAAAAGTTGAAGGCTGCCATAGTATTGTTTCTCCCTCGCTATTTCCGTAGAACAATCGACAGGCGTCAGTACATGCTTGATCTCCTCCTAAAGCCTTAGATAAAATCGTCAAAATTGCCTTATAGAGATCCCCATCAGTGATCTTTTGAGGCAGTTGGAATATTACTCTGTATCGATGCTTATTCTCAGCAGCATTATGACTAGCAGTTGTATAGGCAAACGTAGCACTACGAGCTAATGGATGCTTCAGAAAATCATCAATTTTCAACCCATTATCAATATCAACACAGGCAAGATTTGCGTAATCAAAAGCAGCGCTTGACCTTCGGTGGGATGTCATAGCTGCAGCCACGAATGCACCACCATTCAGGATATGATCTCTTAATGATTCGAGATCACTGCTTTCAAGTTTCCACCTTTCAGCAAAGGAAGGCTTCCATCCACTGCGAGGTTTGTTGTGAATTTCAGGGTGAGTGCTGAAGCTGAGCTTTTCCATATTTTGTCCTAGGAAACTAAATTAACAAATCCAGATAAAAGTGCAATACTAACTTTGATATAACGCATGTTCTAATAACATTTTGTCTATCACTTCTTTCATGAAGCACACCATTTCGCCTTCTTTTCTTTTACTTGGGAGAGTAAAATCGTGAGCAGCCATATATTCTATAAGACTATTTTTTAATATTCGCATGGCTTCTGCATTTAACTCTAGAGCTAAACGAAATTCATCCTTATCATCGAGTCGACTACTCATTAGTCAGTCACGGTAATAGTACTTCCCATGTTCGCATGGTATTCGCATTCGTAATAATAAGTACCTGCTTTCTTGAATGATACAGCTAGTAGATTCGTGTCTGAAATCGTACCCTCTGCTCCGTTGTTCTTAATTCTTGCCCATCCAGGAGCCTCGAGGCCTGCTCCAGTTGTGTGAGAAGTTTTAATCCATAAAGGATGTGCAGTTCCTGTGTTATTCGTGATATAGAGTAATTGACCTGTTTTTAAAGTTAAAGCTGGATGGATAGAGTTAATTAATGATTCGCCTGTAAAGAGATAGTTCCCACTTTCAGCAGTAACGGTGTATACCTTCTTGATGAAAGAGGAAACATCTCCTTCTAAGATCCATTCATCAGATCCTAGATAAGTAAGTTTGAATGAGGCATATGGAAAGCTTGTGTACCATATTAGAGCTGAATTAGAGTCTGGATTCACATGAGCACAGTGGATTTTGACGTTGCCCGTCCCCGCAACACATAGTTGATTCTGCTCTCCTGCTATGAAAACTACTTGAGCACCTTTATGAAAACCTGTATTTTCTAAGGTGATTGTAGTATCGATACTGTTCAGCTTTATATAATCTCCTTGGTCATCAATAGATACGGCGTGGACTATACTCCCCGCTTCTGACCTAAGAGTTGGAATGTCTGTGACTTCACTGAAACCAGAGACCTCTCTAGGTGCATAAAGCTTGAAATTTTGTGGATCGTAAGTAACTGGTAAACGACGAGTGCTCATTCTGAACGATGCTTAAGTGTTTACTTATTCTAAAATCGATTTAAAGTAGTGTTTAATGTCGTGGAATCTGTAAAATTGACTGGCTCTTCAATGGGGAAATATATAGGAATTGGACTGGGAGGAGTTCTTGGCTTATCTCATTTCTGGATGATTGGTCTTTTAGCTAACAAGGAAGCAGGTCTGCCTAAGTTTAATTTACCGACAAGTCCTTATAGTCAGTACACAATTGATGCCAGCAAGGATGGGTATAGCATCACTCATCGAATGAATGATCCAAGAGTGATGGAAATGAAGAAGGAATTAGTCATACCAGGCAAGAAAGGAATATTTGGTAGTACAGCAGATAGAACGGTTGTTGAATACGAGCAGTACACGATGGAGGGCAAGCAACACCTTATGGGACCAGGTATCTTTCAAGACAAAAGCAAACTTTCTTCAGATGGGAAACTTACTGAAGAGCAGATCGCTTGCATTAGAAAAGCTGGAGCTGGGGAAGGTACAGGAGCCGCCTTGGGAGCCGCCGCAGCAACTACTTATGTGGCTCCTTCTGTTAGTACCATTCCTATCATTGGGTGGGTTGCCTCTGCTTGGACTACTACTTTCGGTGCTAAGAAAGGTGGACAAATAGGAGAATCAATGGCTGAGTGGTATCACGATTGTTAGATATAAGTATTTCTTACTAGTGGGATAAGTAATACTGTGTCAGAGATGGGTGTTTATACGACCTATCTAAGAAAAAAGGATAAAAATGGAATATATAATTAAGAAGTTAACAATTCTTTACAAAGCATGACACCCGAGGCAGAGAAGTTCAATGGCTGGTTAGCAATGCTTGGCGTTGTAGCAGGCATCGGAGCATACGCAACAACAGGACAACTCATCCCAGGAATCTTTTAAATCAATGAACGTATCTAACAAAACTATTTTCGAAAGAAGCATCGGCAGACCAGCAATGATGGCTTTCGTTTTACTGACTAGTACTTACCTAGTTACAGGACAACTCATCCCTGGTATCGTTTAATGAAATCTGAACAGCCTAATACTGTTGTCGGAACAGAAACTCAAAGACTAGAAGAAGGCAAAATTTTTGCTGAAAGAGTGAACGGATATGCTGCCATCTTTGGATGTGCTGCTCTTATCACTGCTTACGCTACAACTGGTCAAATTATCCCTGGTTTTGTTTAATGACTTCATCTACTCAAGCCGTTGCACTAGAAAACACTGTTACTGAATACGGTAAGCAGAACATCTTTGGTAAAGAGACTCAACCACAGTTAGTCGAAGAGTATAAAGGCTATGTTCAAGAAGCTGAACTAGCTAACGGTCGCTGGGCAATGATCGGTTTTGTTGCTCTCATCGGAGCTTACTTGACTACTGGCCAAGTCCTCCCTGGCATCTTTTAAGATCTTCTTAGCTAGACGTTCCTCCTCTTTCATCTCCCAATATCGGCGTACTTTTTGTAGCCATTTCTGTTGGAATCTTTGCAGCTCGTCTCCTCTGAGGATGAAACTTTGATTAGTCTTAGGAGTCGAAACGACTATTTGGGCTGCATCAATATCGAGATCTAATGTCTCTTTGATAGCTAATGAGTAGGCTCCTAATTGCATTGAGCATTTAGTGAATTTACTCCAGCCCGTGAAGTTCTGACGATTGTCTTTGTCTGGGAAATATCGACAGTAAGGTTGATTGGAAGTCTTGAAGTCTCCTAGAATCATGACTCCGTTCCTGACACCTATAAAGTCTGGACAACCACAGAATTGATACTTGTGACTCCAGACTCGAGAGATTCCATCACTGCCCGTTGTGTACTTCCACTTAGGATCTAAAGGTTTTTCAGACCAAATGAAGTGATCATAACGATCTAAATGTTGAGATAACCCTTCCCAAAATGGTAAATATCGCTCGTCAATCTCTACAGGTATGCCTCGGATGTAGTCTTCACACGCTTTATGTACTGCACTACCTCGTGCAGCTGCAGCTTCCAGTCCCCCTGGATTTTTTACATTCCAATTTCGTAGCATATTCTTTGATTTCTCGGAGGCTGTCTTACCGAGAATGGTGGTCACAGATGGGTATGCTTTTCCTTCGACGTCCGTTGCATAATGTCTCTCCCCGTTAATTTCATATCGGGTGGGGCCACTCATAGACAATTAGCTGTTAGTTTAATTTAACAATTATTTGACAATTTGCAGATATCTATTATTTTTCCCAACCTAATCTGTCGCCTTTTTCTTTTACTCCTTTTATGAGTTGCATGTAATCTAGATATTCGTCTTCAGTTGAACCATCATTATTGTCGTCAGTATATCCTTGTTCTCTTCTTATGTTTTCGTAAGTATTTTCTTCAAAACCAGGGTAAGGGTAGCCTTTGTCTTTCCAAGTCCTCTCAGCTGGAGGATTCTCCCAAGCAGAAACGTCGTCTATACCCACTCTTCGCAATAGATCGATCATATCTTGATTAGACATGTTTTCAGTTCTATCAGGTCTATTAAAGATAGCTTGAGCCATTCTTCCATTAGTTCCATCAGCAATGTAGTCATTTTCGAGTCCAACCCACTCTGGATTTTTTTCTGCTATTTCCATAGCAGTTTTTCCAACTAGAGTTGCAACTTCTTTGTTAAGTTCCTCTTTAGTAAATTCCTTAGGCTCTTTCCTTAGATCTGGATATTCTTTTTCTAGGTCTCTTTGCCTGAGGTTTTCTGGTTGCGTAGGGTATGTTGGTTCCCAGTTTTGATTTTCTTTATACTTCTCTTTCAGGTTATTCCAAAGATCGCCAAGGAATGCTTGATTTCCTACTGGTTCTCCTAAACCCCGAAGCTTCCCATCTGTTGTGTCTGCTAGACCAATAGGTGTATCTTCTGCTTTTACTATTTCTCTCATATAACGAGTTCCTTCCTCATCTAAAAGATTTTTAGCTAAATCCTCTTGAGTTAATTTGAACGCCATGAAACACTTAATACTTATACTTTAATTTTAGTGAAAAAAGAAAACCGACCTCTTGTCAGTCCTAAACAAGAGATCGGCTTACTTCTGGGAATTCAACAAGTGCAATTGTTTGAATCGACTTACGCCTTGTTCTTACTTGCAGCCTTCAAGGAGAAACTGGCCTTGGATCACCACAAGTCTTCGATGAGACCCTTTGAGTAATTAACCATACAGGACAGAGAAATGACTGAGGCCTTTGATCCGAAAGGCATCTTCTCTGCAACTCGGGAGAACGTTTAACGAGGTCATGCTTCCTCTGGCTGCCCAGAATCTTTGTCTTTATCGTCGGTCATCCATTCCATAAATTCCAAACTTTTCTTAACTAAATCTTTGCCTCCTTGTTCGCTGCGGTAAGCATTTAGTTCTTCCAATACTTGGTTCGATAGCATGATCGAGCCTTTCATTAGCTCAGTTAAATCGATGTCTTGATTATTTAATCTCACTGCTAATACTGGTCCTAAGACGCTTAGATAAGCAGTAGTCATAGGATCTGTTACGTATCCGTTGAATGATGATCCACCAGAAGTGAAGCCATTAAGAACATAAAGTTGTTCTGTTTGAAGCTTGAGCAGTTTATCAATTTTCGTGTTGAGAGCCTTAAGCTCTTCTACTACGGCTTCAGGTCTAGATGGTGAGGTCGTCATCAAAATCACGGATAATAGTAGATCCTTCGAAAGATCTCAGCAAAGATAGAGCTCCCCTGTCAACAGGAGAAAGATCCTTCCATGCGTCATTAACAGCAGGGTAGCCGTAGGAGCTGATTAAGTCCTTGACGTCGTCTTTAGTGGAAGCTCTTTTTAGTCCTTCTGTGACAGGAGAGTATGACATCTAATGAGGATGATTAGGATGGGAATGGTCGGAGATTAGCTTCCAGCAATAATAAGCAAGCATTAGACAGAGAACTAGCCCGACCACATTTATAAGAATTACCATCCGTCCGAAGGCATAGAAGTCGTTTCGTGATCTTGACCTAGCTCATCCCTACTCGTTGGAGGTAATCCTTCAGGCTTGGCATCAGCAGGACGACCATCAAAAGGATCTGCACCGTGGTAGATCGAATGTAGCCATATAGAGTCTTTAACTTCCTCCCATCCTTTCTCTTCAGTAGCGGTAGGTTTTTTAAAGGCAATTGCAGCTGCGTACCTAGTATTTAAACCTTCTCCTGTTTTGGTGATTTTCAACTGCCAATTATGCAGTCCACTGTCCAATACCTGAGAGTCCTCATCTAATAATGCAGCTTCCCAAGCATCACGTACTGACTTCTTATCAAGAGTGGCAACAACAATACCTTTACGCTCCTTGCAGCAGGCAACCATCGCCACGAAATCTTTCGGAGTGTCTTTGTCTTCCGCCACTTCCATTTCACCAGTTTTCTCGTTTTTAAGCTTCTTGCCTTTGCCGTGACCCCATTTATAGCAAATATCTTCCTTATAACTTGGAGGGAAAGTAGGGAAGTGTTTGACTATTTTCTTAGAGCTTTCATCTCCTGGGGTCTCATGGGCAAAATATTTAAAGCCATGAATCATGTGACCTGTATTAAAGTCACCACAAGGACGTAATGTGACTGATTCTTTATCAGCTAATTGTCCTGGGTAGAAGAATCTAGGATCGTCTTCTTTCTTTTGTTTCGGAGAATCATCTGAAGAGAACTTATAGTTCTTTGGAAATTCGAATTTAGGCATAATTAATTCCAGTTAGAAGGTAGGTCGTCAACATTATCGTCAGAGTCTCCTTCAAAAGCTGAAGGATCATAACCGACTGCTGTGGTATTCGCGGCAGGATCTGGAGCAGCTCCTCCCTTACCTCTTTTATGAGAAGTCATTTTTCTCATCGTGACTTCTATATAAGGTTGATTGTCCTTATTTTTACGAGTAACAACAGTTCCCGAAACAGAAACTAACGAACCTTTAGGTGCTTTTTCGAGCTTAGTTCTATTGAACTTATAGCCTCGTATTAGCCACCAATCGGTGTTCTCTTTAGCTTTACCCGTAGAAGGGTCTTTCCCTCCGTACCTGTTTTCTGCGAGAGATCTCCTGCAGGATTTTTCCGCTTGCTTGGGTTCTCCTCCAAGCCTGCCAACAATGTTGATCTCATTTAGAAATTGATCTGGATGAGCGTCACAAAGGACATGAGGATTGATAATTAGGTTCTTACCACTGTCATCGAGGTTGATAGAACCAGAAATAATAACAAGATCTCCTTGTTTCTTAGAATTCAGGCGATCAGCAATACTTGTTCCTGTGTTAGCCGTGATTTGAATTGTGACTGGTTCAGGAGTGGGAGTTTCAGCGAAAGCTTGTAAAACTTCTTTCTGGTTTACAACTTCTTGGACAGGAGCAGACGCTAATTTAACTATGAAAGTAGCAGTGCTCACACTATTTATAGAAGGTTGCAGCTCAACTTAACGCCATCTATAGCGTGGTGCAACTATTTGTTCTCTTAATATCTCGAATCGTGCTGACGTGAACGCAGAACAAATCGGCAAGTTCTTGGTTGGTGTACCAATCCTTTGATTTGGCAATACTTTTCTTCTGAGCATCGGTGATTTTATGTGCTCCTCCACTCTTGCGGTCACTATCTTTTGCTAGTTGTTCATAGGTTATAAATTTATAACCACAGGAGCAGCGTCTTGTTCTTCTGGTAATTGTTCCTTTCTGTTTAGTTCTAACTTCTGTAACAAATGTTTTACCTTTGAGTTGAAGAGCATTGCATTGAGGGCATCTCATTCCTTTTGAGCGTACTTGCAAATCCACTCGGGAAGTCTAGGGATTGGCTTAGCTTCTTGTGGCATTACGAGGATAATGACATTATTGTCGTCAGTCTCCAGCCTTAAGGGGCCTCCATCAAATGCAGACATAATGATTGAAGAATCAAAAGCGGATAGACCTTTAATTGCTTTTTGCAAATAGAGCTGGTCGTATCTGCCAGCTGTTTTCGATATTTCAGGTAAGGCTGTCCACCTACTAATACAATCTCGAATTGCTTTTGCTAGATCAGGAAAATCGACTTGGCTTCTTTGAATAGATAATTCTTTAGCTTCGTTAGTGGTCTTTCTATAGGTCGTAACCAAGGCTGAATTGTCTGTAATACGTAATTCCCTTTCAGCAGTTTTAATTGGCTTACAGGCTGCTACGAGTTCTTTAGAAGGAATGATTTGAATAGACTCATCTGCTTGACCAGCAGGGTCATAAGCAAGGCAAGCAATATTACCTTTATCTGTAGAAGCAACGAAGACACCATTATCTACTCCAGCTGGAGATATCTGGACAGATTGAAATGGAGAGTATTTCCCAGTGAATTCTGCTGCAATAGAAACGAGAGCAGCTTTAAGCTGTAGCATTTTGCAGAGTGATCGACCCTGCAAGGTTACTAGTTTTTTGAAGCCAATGCCAGCGCCAAGGAATATGTTGTTCAGCTAAACGAGTATTTGCCAGCTCTAATTCTTTAGCACCAATAGTTGGAGTCCACTTTTCATCGAGGACTTCGGCTGTAAATGAATGAACCATGATGGCTCTTTTTTGGATTGATTCTCGTTCTTCCATGTGCTTTCCACCAGTTAATCGGATGCCTAACCTTATTAGACGGAATTACAGCTTAACTGGTTTAAATGTGGTTGTCATTCTTTCCCTAAAACAAAATTCATATAATGCCTGGTCGTTTTCTTGATGGTTTTTTACAGAGTTTTTTTCCTTCTTCATCGACGAGACTATAGAGATGCCTACCCCATGCTGATCGGGGATTCGGGAGAGTGAACCTTTGAGGAGGTGTTTTCCTGTTAGGGTTTTTAGGTCGAGGCATCGACTGAGGTTAATCTTGTTTTATCTCCAAAAGGTAACGTGGGGAAGGTATTGAACGCAAGGCTTATCCTATTAATACTGGACTGATTGGTTGGAACAAAGTGATCGATCAAACTAGAAAATATTAGAAGTGTCTTAGGTTCTGATTGATGGCTGTACACATCTATTGACGAAGGGATATGAAGATCCGTCAGATCGTATTTATTGGGGTGAACTTCTATGGAATAGTTATTTTTAGAAACAGGTGATTGAAAGCACAAAGGAGAATTGTTTTCTTGTGCTGAATTTAAGAATAAGACACCACTTAAAAAACTATTAGCGTGATAATGACTAGGATGTTTACCTCCTGAAGGACAGAAATTAATCCAAGATTGTTGAATATCTAGGGATTGATCTGTATGTAAGACATCAAGTTGGTATTGATGTACTGATTGCAAACAGAATTCTTTCAAGTCTTTAAGTTGTTCGTCATGGAGAACGCAGGAGTTTTCGGACTGTTGATTGAATCCAGTATCTTTGTATGCGAGCTGACTGGCGTAATCTACTACCGCTTCTATATCTCCTTGATATTTGAAAATACCTAAGGGAGGTACTGCGAACATAGTCTCGTATTGAGCGGTCATTTAAATAATGGAAGTTTGTTTGGGTTTGAACTACTTGATTCTTCTATATTGAAAGAAAGGCTAATTCGTGGATTATTGCCTAAGTATGTTCTAACTCCGTGTTCTAAGTAAGAAGGAAATAAAATCATCGTCCCCTCTTCAGGCTTAATAATTACTTGAGGACAGGGAAAACTAGTAGTAGCAGAGCATACATAATGACCAAAGACTGGAGTAGTGAAATATATCTCACCCCCTTCACCCCCCTCAGGTATTGAATGATAATAAACACCAGATATTTGTGATGACATGTGTTGGTGTTGGTGAGCGTAATCATTATTTTCTAACTGAGTAATCCATGCTCCGTCGATGTGGCAATGACTAAACATTTTTGTTAATGATTTTTGGTCTGCGTGTGGAGAGCAGGATCTTAAGTATCTTTCTACTCCTTCTTTTATAACCGATTTAAATGCTGGTATTTTTTTGATTAAATCTAATATTCCTTGATCAGGTGCAAATGATTTGATAGATAACTTATGTGTTTTACCCCAGTTCGCCATATATTCCATATGAGCTGTCTCCAAGTAATCATTTATTTGATTGTTTAAATCTAGAAAATGTGTACTTGCTCCACTGATGTCGTAAGTGTAAATATTAGATGGGAATAATTGAGAAAAATATGATCTGTCCATCGTTTTAAGAAGAATATAGCAAAGCTTTGCACAGGTTTCCAATAAAAAACCCCCGTTGTTTCTACAACGAGGGTTCTTTACTCACCTGTTCACTCTCAGAGGTCATGCGGCCTCGAGTGAATCATATCACTATCCAACAGAAGGAGCAACTAAAGCTACATCGGTAGCAGCAGTAGAAGCTAAATCAAGAGGGAAGTTGTGAGCGTTACGCTCGTGCATCACTTCCATACCAAGGTTTGCCCTGTTAAGGACGTCACCCCAGGTTGGTACAACTTTGCCTGAAGCATCTACAACAGATTGGTTAAAATTAAATCCGTTGAGGTTGAAGGCCATTGTGCATATACCCATTGAGGTAAGCCAAACACAAATAACAGGCCAAGAAGCAAGAAAAAAGTGAAGACTACGAGAGTTGTTAAACGAGGCGTATTGGAAGATAAGACGTCCGAAGTAACCATGTGCGGCGACGATGTTGTACGTCTCTTCCTCTTGTCCGAATTTGTAGCCATAGTTCTGAGAGTCTAATCCTGTGGTCTCTCTAATAAGAGAGGAGGTAACCAGTGAACCATGCATAGCACTAAACAAAGCACCACCAAACATACCCGCCACACCTGCCATGTGGAATGGATGCATGAGGATATTATGTTCCGCCTGAAAGACAAACATAAAGTTGAACGTGCCTGAAATGCCGAGAGGCATACCGTCACTGAATGATCCCTGTCCGAAAGGATAGACGAGGAATACAGCAAAAGCTGCGGATACCGGCGCTGAGTAAGCAACACAGATCCAAGGCCTCATTCCTAGTCGATAACTAAGTTCCCATTGGCGTCCCATGTAAGCTGAGATACCGATGAGAAAGTGGAACACAACGAGTTGATATGGTCCTCCGTTATAGAGCCATTCGTCGATGGTTGCAGCTTCCCAGATTGGGTAGAAGTGAAGACCGATTGCGTTTGAGCTCGGTACGACGGCTCCTGAGATGATGTTGTTCCCATAAAGAAATGAGCCTGCTACTGGCTCACGGATCCCGTCAATATCTACGGGAGGAGCAGCTATGAAAGCAATGATAAAACAAGTTGCTGCGGCAAGTAGACAAGGAACCATCAATACACCGAACCAACCGACATAAATACGGTTGTTGGTGGATGTTGTCCACTCACAGAACTCGTCCCATCCTTTCAATACGCTGCCGCTTCTGTTTAAAGAAGAAGAAGTCATTTAAGTAAAAGTACGATTTGTGAACTTGTATGATGAGAGACTTTAGCCCGTGGTCTCGGTTGGGGCTTGAGATATTACTCAAACTTAATGTTAGCAATAAAACACAATGCATATCTTACTTAAAGACTTTGAAACCTTATACAAAAAGGTAGTGATAGCCGCAGTTTTGAAGGAACTTGAGCTTGAAGTATTTGTCAGACTAATAGCAGTAATGAGAGGTTCTTATGTTTTCTATGTATGATCAGTTCTTTTTCCCTCCCTTTCAAGGAGTCATTGTTGTTTCTGATTCTGAATTAAAAGATTTAAAAATAAAGAAGAAACAAAATGATTTATCTATTTTAAAAAAGAATAAGCTAGAACTTGAAGCAGCTATTTCTGAACTAGAGAACGAGATCAAAGCTCTTTCCCCAGCAGAAGAAGCAAAGGCTGCCTAAGCTGATAAATAGTTTTTATCGTTGCATGGAATTTAATACTCTGGATTTCACTAATGAAGGTAAATTTATCAAGGAAGGTTTTATAGGAGGAGCTTTTATTGACGAAGAAATATGTGACGGTTTAATTGAGTTCCATAAAGAAACCCCTGAAGGAATTATTGAGGATAAGATTAATCCTTCTACTGGTTACTTTGAAAGGGGAATAGCAAAGCAAGCTGGCACGATTGTTACCAGTGAAAAGGGAGTCACTGTTGATAAGAATGTTAAAGATTCGATGGATTTGAATTGTTGTATTTGGATGAAAGATTCTCGTGTGATTGAATACAGAAAAGCTTTACTTCGAATCATTGGTGAATATCGTAAGGAATTCCCAAGATGTAAAGCTTGTCAATCATGGGGTTTACATCCTTTAGCTTCTTTACAAATTCAGCATTACAGACCAAGTGGTGGCTATTTTGATTGGCATACGGAATACAATGGTCCATTGGGTACGGATGGCTCGAGGCACTTAGTTTTTATGACTTATCTCAACACGGTTGAGGATGGAGGTGAAACAGGATGGTATCACCAAAAAATTAAAATTAAACCTAAGAAAGGTCTCACCGTAGTTTGGCCTGTCGATTGGACATATACTCATCGTGGTTTCATTGCTCCTTCTGAAGATAAATATATTACGACAGGGTGGTTTGAATATACGAATAGCAATACAGAAGCACCAACGGAACCAAAGGAAGGACGACCTGATGAGACTCAAATGATTTTAAATACAGCGGTGGAAGATTTAATGCGTCAGATATCTCAGAAAGAACAAACATCTAATTGAGGATCTGGGGATTCTCTCAGTTGAGTCACACATTGTTCTTCGCATTCTGGATCAGCTAGATAGCATTCGCTTACACAACTGAAATATTCTTCCACAGGGTCGCAAGGAATATCAATTTTCACAGCTGCTTGGCAAGTAGTATAAGACACTGCTATTACTTCGTAATCTAAATTATTTTGAGAGCAAAAAGTATCTAATGCTTGATATTCGTTTTCTTTCCAAGTCTCGTGAGCTATGAATTCGTCAAATATCAGAATTGTATTTTTATCTATAACAGATTTAGAGTGGTTTAAAGCACATAGTGTAGAAGAATAGAGGTCAGCATCGAAATGTAAGATTGATGCGAGAGGTCTAGTACCATTGAAAAAATCTGGCAAAGTATCTTCGAAGTTTCCTGAAATAAATGTTCCTCCTTGTATGTTGGGGATCTTCCCCTTGGCAGAAAAATCCCCTTTATTAAATTGATTCCAGGACTCAGGTAGACCAGTGAAATTATCGAAGCCAAATCCTTGCTTAAAACTCTTAACTAAGTATTTAAACGAGCCTCCTTCATATACCCCAAATTCATAGAAAGGTCTACTTGTAATACTTCTTTTTACTATCTCATCGTAAAAGAATTCTCTATGAAAAAAGAGATCAGGTATTTCAGGTAGGGTTAAGATCCATTCGAGTGACTCGAATAAGGGGTTTTTATCTGTATATTTTTTGAGTAATTGTTCATACAAAGTATGATCACCTTGATGCAGTTTTACTGCACTTAGGTGCATTAGAGCAGGGATATCGTTCTTCTTAATACTTAAACAATGTTCTAAGTGTTGGGAGGCTTGTTCTTTATCTTCTGATAATAAGAACAGATTCCAAATTGCATTTCTGTAATAAGGTCTTAGTTCTACCGCTTTACGAATCGATTCTTTTGCTTCTTGGAATTTTCCTAGAGAAATTAGGATGGTTCCTAAATTGGAATAAGCCTCGGCAAAAGCAGGATCTAAACGAATAGCTTCACGAACATGTTCTTCAGCTTGAGTGAAATTCTCAAGCTGTTTTAATTCGTTTGCTTTTAGATTTAACTGAAATGCTCGAGACTTTATTCCTAACATTTCACCTAACAGGCTGACGTGTAACTCTTGTATATTTTACGTCGCCAATGGTCTTTTGATCTGTAATTTTATAGTAATTACACCCTCTCCAAGTGAGAGAGACACTATTGAAATGACTGGTCTTTAAGGAAATGTTCATGGTGATACAGTAGCGATTGTTACAATAAAGGAGAAAGCGTCGGACCGCAAGGTCGCAACCATCAACACCATACGACGGGGGTGTTGCTGATTGGAGGTTATCCATGACTTGCTCTACTACCAAATCCGCTAAGAAGACAACAGTTTTGACTTATCGCGGAGTGAAGTACAACCAAGCCAAGATTTCTTGCGAAAGAATCGCAGCTTAACAATTAGTTAAATAAGAAGTAGGAGGGCTTAGTCCCTCCTTTTCTTTTTGAGAGTAAGAAATAAATTCGAATAAGCAGCAATAACAAGAAGGACTAGTAAAAAAGTATTGATTGTCATTCACCTATACCATCCAGCCAAATACATTGCATTTTGACTTGTTTAATAAAGTCGTGATAACAGAGACCACGATCAATACCAGCAGTTACTCCTAACCATTTCAAATCCTGTTTAAAGCAGGCAGATAAATACTCGGCCTTGTCTCTTTCCATTCGAATGGTGACCCAATCTTTTCCTGAAAAAGGATTCTTCGTTGGAGCTGGGTTAATTTCTACACTATTTTTGTTCTTCATGCTTCTATCCTTAATGCAGTTTCGTTTAGATATATAACTAATTCACCTCCATCTATTATTCTGTCCAGTTGTTCTTTTGTTAAAGGTATTGACTCTGCGAAATCATCACCGCTGACTCTGTGTGTTTTTTCCCAAAGAGTGTCTTTATTAGCTTCTGTTGGTTTGTATCCAACAGCATAAGAGACAAGGGAAGAATCTCTCTTAAAGGCACTCATAATGTAAATACCTTCGTCTTTAACAAGCCAGAAACTTTTGTCAGAACTGTAAGCATCTTGGAAAGGAATTTTAAACTTTTTATGTACGAGTGTTTCTCT